>ERZ779852.1532-NODE-1532-length-21329-cov-5.466955_pt1 | contig 21329 bp, 20 predicted proteins | sample MGYA00511559_ERZ779852 | MGnify/ENA primary metagenome ERZ779852 (study PRJEB29588, sample SAMEA2157977) | human gut metagenome | biome: human gut; feature: human-associated habitat; material: faeces | place: Denmark | collected 2008/2010 ...
TCGTGGCTCCGCTGTCGCGCGAGGCCTACGCCCTCGGCTACGACGGACTGATAGTGGAGAGCCACTGCTCCCCCGAGTGCGCTCTGAGCGACGCCGCCCAGCAACTCAAGCCGGCCGACCTCGCCGACATCCTCCGCTCGCTCGTGGCCCCGCTTCAGGGCGAACCTACCGACCGCATGGACCAGCTGCGCGCCGTCATCGACCGCCTCGACACCGAGCTCCTCGATGTACTGGCACGACGCATGGAGGTCTCCGACGAAATCGGACGCCTCAAGCAGGCCAACAACATCTCGGTGCTGCAGCCGCGGCGCTACACGGCGCTGATGGATTCGCGTCTGGCCTACGCACGGCGGCTCGGCCTCGACCCGAAAATGGCCGAAGCGCTTTTCGCCGCCATTCACGCCGAGAGCGTGCGCCGACAGCTGAAGATGCGCGACTGACCGCGGCCTCCCCTGCCGGAAGACCGTGAAAATCGACAGAAAAATGTAGAAAATGTAGATTAGGGCTCCATTCGCCAAAAATGGAGATTAATTGAAGGCGGTATCGTTGAGGATGCGACCCGTGAGCGCTGCGGCATGGCGGCGGCAATCCTTCGAGCCAATGTAGGCGTCGATGGCCTGGGTGTGGCGCTCATTGTGCATGTCGGTGCCGACGAAATCCACCAGATTGTTCTCTATCAGCCATTCGGCCACCTGTTTTTCAGCCTTCCCGTAGTAGCCCGCAAGGCTCAACACATTGATTTGGAAGAGCACTCCTGCATCGTGCAACTGTTTGTAGCGCTGACGGTTGCCGTAATAATACCGGTATCTCTCGGGGTGAGCCAGCACGGGTTTGTATCCCTTCACAGCCAGGTCGAAAAGGGTCTGGTCCATGTTCCACATCTCTTGGATAAACGAGTTTTCTACAAGCAGATAGCCGTTGGGAAACGGGCGGATGTGTCCGGCTTCCAATTCTGATAGGAAATAGGGATCGAGACGGTGCTCGGCCGAATAGTCGAGGCTTATCCCCTCCACACCGCGCTCTGCCACAGCCCCCTGCAGCTTGGCGAAGGCGCCTGAGATGATCTCGGGTGTATTCTCAAAAGTGTCCTGGGTGATATGCGGAGTGCAAAGTATGCGCGTGATGCCCCACGACTTCTCCCATTCTACGAGAGCCGCGGCCTCCGATGCCACTTTCTGCCCGTCGTCTATGCCGGGCACCAGATGGCAATGTATGTCGGTGTGAAAGAAAAGCGTCTCGGCGACGGCCTTTTTTTTCTTAAAAAAATCAAACATGACTACTACCAAATAGTGGGTGTGTTGCAGCCTGCCCTGACATACAGCAATGTATCACAGACAGCTTTTGACGGCACGAAATTACAAAAAAAATACGCCATTTGCAACACACCGCTCCCGCCGCCGCTTACTCCTCTGCAAATCAGCGCTCTATACCACATCAAAGATCAAACCACTGTAGCCAAAATGGCCTCAGGGGCGCCGGAGCGCTCCCCGCCGCTAATTTTCTTCATCTGCCACGCAGCCGATTTTCGCAACATTTAACATCCCGAAGCACTGCCGAACCTTTTTTAAACACCGCTGAGTGAAATAATTCGTATTTTTTTCGTAACTTTGCGCATCAATTCATGCCCCTTTCGGCGCAGTGCCTCAGCGCACGACTTGTAGTGACATTTCTGCGCCGCAGTGCATTGCATTATGCTTTTTTAGTCGATGAGTAACAACAAAAGAATCCTCTACATTTCGCAAGAAATCACCCCCTACCTCAAAGCTTCGGCTTTAGGCCAGATGTGTCAGACCCTTCCCGGCAAAGTGCAGGAGAAGGGCTTTGAAGTGCGCACATTCATGCCCAAATACGGTTGCATCAACGAGCGCCGCAACCAGCTTCACGAGGTAATACGCCTGAGCGGCATCAATCTGGTGATTGACGACACCGATCATCCCCTGATCATCAAGGTCGCCACCCTCCAGTCGTCGCGCATGCAGGTCTACTTCATCGACAACGACGACTATTTCCAGCACCACGCCGTCACCGACCTCGAGCTCCGCGAGACTCCCGAGGACAACGACGAGCGCCTCATCTTCTTCGTCCGCGGCGTGATGGAGACAGTGCGTAAGCTCCGCTGGGAGCCGATCGCCATCCATTGCTCGGGATGGATCTCAGCCCTCTCCCCGCTCTACATCAAGCGCCAGTATGCCGAAGATCCCACCATCGGCAAGTCGAAAGTGGTCTACACCCTCTTCGACGACCGCTTCGAGGGCACGCTCAACGAGCGCTTCGTAGAAAAGCTCCGTATGGACGGCATCTCCGATGAGGATCTCGCGCTGCTCGGCGAATCTCCCGTCGACTGGCTCACGCTCAACAAGCTTGCTATCGCACATTCCGACGGAGTGATGGCCGCTCTGCCCCACGCTCCGCAGGAACTGATAGATTTCGCCCAAAGCCTCGGCAAACCGCTCCTCACCTACGACACCGAGCAGCCCGACATACAGGCTGTGGCCGACTTCTACCAGAATCTCTGACCCTCTCCACATAAGCTCACTGCAGCTCATCTCTCCGCCCATCTGATTTCTTAAATTTTGACACATTACAGAAACAGCATGCTAAAGGCAACCCATATATTTGCCGCCATGGCCATCGGCGCGGCGGCGTTGCTGAGTTCCTGCGAGGATACCCCCAATGTGGGATCGTCGCTCATCGAGAATACATCGGAGGTGATGTCGTTCGACGACTTCACCGTCACCGGTACCTGCGTGGTCAATCCCAGCGTGCAGACACGCGATGTCACCCAGGTGCTCGGCACCGTCACCGCCAAAGGGTACGGCACTTTCAGTTCGGAGTTCGTCACACAGTTCTTCCCCGCATCGCGCATCCCCACCGAAGGGATCACACTCGCCGACGTCGACCAGCTTGTCGACTCGATGAAAGTGCGCTTTTACATCGCCAAGGGCTCATGCGTGGGCGACACCCTGCTCCCCATGGGTCTTGAGATCTATCGCCTCAAAAACAAGCTCTCCACCCCCATCAATAGCGCCACACCCGTCAACACCGACGGCATGGAGCTCCTCGGCAAGAAAATCTACGTGTGCAACACCCTCGGAGCCAACGACTCTATCAAGGGCCTCGGCTATATCCCCGTAGATGTCAAGATCGACGACGGCGGTAAGCTCGCACGCGAGCTCTTCTCGCTCTACCTCACCAATCCCGAAGCCTATCAGCTCCCGTCGCTCTTCGCCGATACCTTCAAGGGGATCTACGTGCGCACCAACTACGGCAACGGACGCGTAGTGGCCATCTCATCCACCATGATGGTGCTCTATTACCACACCAACGGCACCGACAGCGAGGGCAAACCGGTGGTCAACAAGCATGAGGGCGCCTACTACGCCGTCACACCCGAGGTGATAGTCAACAACATGGTGTCCTACACCCCCGATCAGGCGATTACCGACCGCATTGCAGCCGGAGAAAATCTGCTCATCGCTCCTGTGGGGCGCGATGTGGAGATGGTCTTCCCCATCAACAAGATAATAGGCAAATACAACGAAAACGCCGGCAAACTGGCCGTGATCAATACTCTCAGCCTCGAGATTCCCGCCGAGGCTATCGAAAACGACTTCGGCATCGAGCCTCCCACCAACATCCTCATGGTGCTCAGCGCCGACAAGGATCGCTTCTTCCGCTTGTCGGAGCTCACCGACGACGTCACCTCGTTCTACGCCACTTACGACTCGACCGACAAGTGCTACAAATTCTCCAATCTCCGCCCCTATCTGGTGAAGATGATCGAGAAATACAACGCCGGCACCCTCACCGCCGACGACTACACCTTCACTCTCACTCCGGTGTCGGTGATACAGGAAAGCAACACCTCCAACTACTATTACGGCAGCACTTCAACCTATCTCAGCGCCATCAACCCCTATATAGGGCCTCCCATCATGGCACGTCTGGATCTCGACAAAGCAAAGGTCCTCTTCACATTCTCCAAGCAGAACATCAACTGACCCCTGCCGCCTCGCCCCCTGCCGCCGCCGTAGGAGCAGCCCCATCACCCGTGAAAAATCAAAGATTTGCATGCGGCCGATTACTCCCGGCCGCCTACGAATCCCAATCATACTTTAGAAACATATTTTACTTACCTTAAGCCAACATGACAATGAGCAAACCTTATGTAGTGGGAATTGACATCGGCGGCACCAACACCGTTTTCGGCATTGTGGACGCACGCGGTGTGGTGATTGCAAGTTCATCTATCAAAACCCGCAAACAGCCTACCGTAGAGGCATATATCGACGAACTGCACACCGAACTATCCAAGCTCATCGAGCTCAACAACGCCGTCGACAAAATCCACGGCATAGGCATCGGCGCTCCCAACGCCAACTATTATACCGGCACCATCGAGCAGGGCGTCAACCTCCCCTGGCCCACCCCAATACCCTTGGCTAAGATGGTCAGCGAGAAATTCGGTATCCCCGTATCAGTGACCAACGACGCCAACGCCGCCGCTATCGGCGAGATGACCTACGGCGCCGCCCGCGGCCTGCGCGACTTCATCATGATCACCCTCGGCACCGGTGTCGGTTCGGGCATCGTGATCAACGGTCAGCTGGTCTATGGCCACGACGGCTTTGCCGGCGAGCTGGGCCATGTGATCGTGAAGCGCAACAACGGACGCCTCTGCGGCTGCGGCCGCCGCGGCTGCCTTGAGACATACTGCTCGGCTACCGGCGTGGCACAGACCGCACGCGAATTCCTCGAGGCACGTCCCGCTGAGGAGTCGCTGCTGCGCAACATTCCCATCGACGAGATCACATCCAAGGACGTTTACGATGCCGCCGTTTCCGGCGACCGTCTTGCCAAAGACGTCTTCGACTACACCGGCGATATCCTCGGTGCAGCTCTGGCCGATTTCACCGCTTTCTCCGCTCCCGAGGCATTCATCCTCTTCGGCGGCCTCAGCAAGAGCGGCGAGCTGCTCATGAAGCCCCTGCGCGACTCGCTTGAGCGCAACCTCATGCCCCTCTGGCGCGGCAAGGTGAAAGTGCTCCTTTCCGAGCTCAAAGAGGCCGACGCCGCAGTGCTCGGCGCCAGCGCCCTCGGCTGGGAAGCGAAGTTCGCCCCCGCTGCCCCCTCGGCAGTGCCCGTGACCCCCACAGCCGGTCCCGCTAAAACCGTATAAACTCCTCAGCAAAGCTTGCGAAAAGCAAGCAAAGAAGCAAAATACTTCCCTTCAACAAATCGGAGGCTGTGCCGCCAGGCACAGCCTCCGATTTTCATTTCCTCCCTTATCCTCCTAATATCCTCCCATATCCCCCCCCAAAATATCCTCCCATATCCCCAAAAAATACTTCTAAGCATTGGCCCCGCCGCGCCTTGACCGCCCTGCGCCTTTCCCCCGCCGCTCCGTTGCGTCAGCCCCTTCAGGTATTCGGGATGCAATCCCGAAATCCGCTCCCCCTTCATAAGAGGGGCTTCGGCCTTGTGGCCTGAAACTCTTTCAGGTAGGTCGGCACCGAGTAGGCCAGCGAGATGAAGCGCTGCTCGCGGAAGGCCTTGTCGGAGAGCGCAAGCATGTCCACCGCCAGCGGATTGACATCGGCGATAAACCGCGCATTGGGATGGGTGATTACCTTGCGAGCCTTGTCGCTCCCGTCGCCGAAAAAGAGCACCTCGCCCTTGTCGAGCCACTCGCGGTAGCTGTTCTCGTCCAATATCAGCGGGTGCGGAGCCTCAAGCGGCTCAAGGGCAAGCGAATACACCCCGGTGTACACCTCCATGCGGCGCGCATCGATCATCGGAGCGAACATCACATCGGGATTGTCGAGCACCTCATTGAACATCACATGCACTGCCATGATCTGCAGCGTATCTACCCCGATCAGGGGCACATCGAGCGCATATGCCAGCCCTTTGGCCTCCGAAAGGCCGATGCGCAGACCGGTGTAGCTGCCCGGACCGATGCTCACGGCCACCGCGTCGAGCTTCATCTCGTGACGCCGCAGATGGTCGAGGCATCCCTTGATAAATCCGCTAAGCACCGTGGCGTGATTGCGTCCGCCAAACTCCTCGAAATGCTCAAGTATTGCCCCCTCGTGGGTCAGCGCTGCAGAGCAGACCGAGGTGGATGTTTCGATATTTAATATTGTGGCCATGTAGCACTGAAATTATTTTATTCAGGCAGCCGCATTTGCAGCACACCTGTCATATTTATTCCTCCGCGCCTCCATCCGTGAACACGCCACAGCGGCTGCCGGAGCTAAATTTTTATGCAAAGTTAACGGTTTAATCGGGAAAATGTATAAATTTGCATTTAAAAAGCGTGCGTACCATGCGCGTACGTCTCCCCCCCTGGAGGCGCTTCCCGGCCGCACGGCTGTTTTTTATCCTCATACACAGAGATACAGTAGCTTTAGCCATGATATTATCTATGACCGGTTTCGGCAGCTCTACCGCAGAGTGCCGCACCAAGAAAATCACCATCGACCTGAAATCGCTCAACAGCAAGCAGCTCGACCTCTCCAGCCGCGTCCCCGCCGGCTACCGCTCGCTCGAAGCCGACATGCGTCAGGCAGTGCAGGCCTCGCTCGAGCGAGGCAAAGTGGAGCTCAACATGACTGTGGAGAATCTCTCCGGCGACGCTACGGTGCAGCTCAACGAGAGCGCACTCCGCGCCTATCTCGGCCAGGTGACCGACGCCGCCGTGCATCTCGGCATCGACATGCCCGACGACATCTGGAGCGTGCTCATGCGCTTCCCCGACGTGATGAAGAGCGATGTCACCACCGAGCTCACCGACGACGAGCGCGAAGCCGTGATGAAAGCACTCCACGGCGCCATCGCTGCCCTGATGGAGTATCGCGCAGTGGAAGGTAAGAAACTCGAAGAGTTCTTCACCAAGCGCATCAGCCGCATCAGCGACCTTCTCGGGCAGATCCCCGCCTACGAGACAGAGCGCATCGCCAAGATCCGCGGCCGCATCGAAGAGGGACTCGCCTCCATCCCCAAAGTGGACTACGACAAGGGACGCCTCGAGCAGGAGATGATATTCTACATAGAGAAACTCGATATCAACGAGGAGAAGCAGCGCCTGCGCCAGCATCTCGACTACTTCATGGAGACCCTCCGCGGGCCGCAGGGCCAGGGCAAGAAGCTCGGATTCATCTCCCAGGAGATGGGCCGCGAGATCAACACCATGGGCTCGAAAAGCAACCACGCCGAGATGCAGATACTCGTAGTGAAGATGAAAGACGAGCTCGAGCAGATCAAGGAGCAGGTGCTCAACGCCATGTAACCACCCCACTTTAAAAATCTAAACACCATGCAGAAGAAAGGCAAACTCATCATAATCTCCGCCCCCTCGGGGTGCGGCAAGTCGACCATCATCGGCGACATCATGGACCGCGGAGATCTCGACCTCGAATTTTCCGTCTCGGCCACCAACCGCAAACCGCGCGAAGGGGAGCAGGACGGCGTCAACTACCATTTCCTCACCGATCAGCAATTTCACGACCTCATCGCCGAAGGTGCCTTCGTGGAATACGAGCAGGTGTATCCCGGTCGCTACTACGGCACCCTGCGCAGCGAGATACAGAATCGCGTGGATGCCGGCCACAATGTGATCCTCGACATCGATGTGAAGGGCGGTGTGAATGTCAAGAAGCAATTTGGCGACGACGCCATGAGCATCTTCATCGCTCCCCCGAGCATCGACGAGCTGCGCCGCCGCCTCAAAGCCCGCGGCTCCGACAGCGACGAGGAGATAGAGACCCGCGTGGGACGTGCGGCTTACGAGCTCGGATTCCGCGACAGCTACGACCACGTGGTGGTCAACGACTCGCTCCCCGAAGCTGTGGCTCAGGTAGAGCAGCTGATGGCCGACTTCATCAGGAAATGACATCGAAAACTTTCACAGCAGGTATACTTGGCGGATCGTTCAATCCAGTCCACAACGGCCACATAGCTCTGGCGCGACAAGTGGTGGAGGCCGGCCTCGCCGACGAGGTGTGGCTCACCCTCTCCCCCCTCAATCCGCTCAAGGCCCAATCCGACGAGCTTATCGACGACCGGCAGCGGCTCGAGATGCTCCGACTGGCCGTAGAGGGGATTCCCGGACTGAGGGTCTGCGACATAGAGCTGTATATGCCGCGCCCCTCCTACACCATCAACACCCTCAACGAGCTGAGCCGCCGACACCCCGAGATACAGTTCCGACTGCTCATCGGCGCTGACAACATGCAGATTTTCGACCGCTGGAAGGCCTCCGACGAGATTCTCGAGCGCTTCCCCCCCATCGTCTATCCGCGGGCGGGCTACGACTGCCCGGGGTGCATGGAGATGGAGGAGTTTGCCGTGTCGAGCACCGAGATCCGCGAGCGCATCCGCGCCGGGCTCGACGTGAACAATCTCGTGCCCGAAAAGGTTGGGATATATATCAGGGAGCACGGACTTTACGCCCGCTGATGCGCCCGCCCCGGCCGCAAAGCCGCAGGGTGAGGCCCCGGCCGCGCGCACTTGCTTCCCGAATCACAATAAAGGAGAATACAACACGATGAATACCAACGCTATAGCCTTCATAGGGCTCTGCAACGAATACTGCACGGCACTGGAGACAGCCGCCGAGACTGAGCGCGGCGCCTTCGTAGACAAAATGCTGCGCCTGCTGCCACGCCTCTACATTGCCGCCACCGACCTCAAGACCGAGGAGCCAGAATTTGGCGAGGCATATCTCGAAAGTAGCCTCGACGAGGATTACTACGACTCTATACGCCGCTCCATAGAGACCGTCATGGGCGAGGACGACACCTATCTCGAAGTGTTTGAGGAGGATATGAAATACTCCGACACCCCGGTGGCCGCAAGCGTCTCCGAAGGGCTGGCCGACATCTTTCAGGCCATGTACAATTTCATCGAGTCGGTCAAAGATTCCACCGACGCCACCGTGGAGCTGGCCCTCGCGGCCATGCGCGACGACTTCCGCAGCTTCTGGAGCGCACCCCTCTGCAATGTGCTCCGTGCACTCAACCACATAAAAATGAACCAATGACCGACCCCCGACAACGCATCGCCGACCTGCGCCGGCAGCTCGACCGCCACAACTACAACTACTACGTGCTCAACGCGCCCGAGATTAGCGACCGCGAGTTCGACATGCTGATGCATGAGCTCGAGGATCTCGAGAAGCAATATCCCGACATGGCCGACCCCCTCTCCCCAACTCAGCGCGTCGGCTCGGATATCTCCGACAAGTTTGAGCAGGTAAGCCACATCTACCCGATGCTCTCGCTGGCCAACACCTACTCCATCGACGAGGTCGACGAGTGGTTCGGACGTGTGCGCTCGGGTCTCGGCGGCGAGAAATTTGAGATTGTCGGCGAACTGAAATACGACGGCACTTCCATCTCGCTCATCTACGAGCACGGACGTCTGGTGCGCGCCGTCACCCGCGGCGACGGCGAGAAAGGCGATGTGGTCACAGCCAACATCAAGACCATCCGCTCCATCCCCCTGCAGCTGCAGGGCACCGGTTGGCCCGAGATGTTTGAAATCCGCGGCGAGGTGCTCCTCCCCTGGAAAGAATTTCACCGCCTCAACGCCGAGCGCGAGGAGGCCGGCGAGCCGCTCTTCGCCAATCCGCGCAACGCCGCGGCCGGTACGATCAAGACACTCGACCCCAAACTTGTGGCCCACCGCGGCCTCGACGCATATCTCTACTACCTCTTAGGCCCGGATCTCCCGGCCGACAACCACTACGACAACCTCATGGCTGCCCGCAGCTGGGGATTCAAGGTCACTCCGGTGATGGACCGCATGACCACTCTCGAGGAGGTGGACCGTTTCATCCACCATTGGGACGAGGAGCGTCACAATCTCCCCGTGGCCACCGACGGGCTGGTGTTCAAGGTCAACTCCCTGCGCCAGCAGCTCAATCTCGGTTTTACCGCCAAGTCGCCCCGCTGGGCCATCGCCTACAAGTTTGCCGCCGAGCGTGCACTCACGCAGCTGAAATATGTATCCTTTGAAGTGGGACGCACCGGAGTGGTGACCCCCGTGGCCAATCTCGATCCGGTGCTCATCTCGGGCACCATAGTGAAGCGCGCTTCGCTCCACAACGAGGACATCATCCGCGCCCTCGACATCCATCAGGGCGATATGCTCTACGTGGAGAAGGGTGGCGAGATCATCCCCAAGATCACAGGCGTCGACGAGAGCCGCCGACAGCCCGGAGCAAAGCCGATAGAGTTTGTCAGTCACTGCCCGGCATGCGGCACTCCGCTGGTGCGCGTGGAGGGTGAGGCTTCGTGGGTATGTCCCAACAAATACGGCTGCCCGCCGCAGATAGCCGGACGCATCGAGCACTTCGTGGGCCGCAAGATGATGAACATCGACGGCATTGGCGAGGAGACCTCCGAACAGCTTTTCGCCACCGGTCTGGTGCACAATATCGCCGACCTCTACGACCTCACCCCCGCCGACCTGCTTAAGCTCGACGGATTCGGGCCCCGAAGCGCCGAGCGCGTCATGAATGGCCTGGAGGCATCGAAGAGCGTGCCCTACGACCGTGTGATCTACGCACTCAGCATCCCCTCGGTGGGCGACACAGTGGCCAAAAAGATTGCCAAGGCCTTCCCCGACATCGACTCGCTGATGAGCGCAAGCGTTGAGCAGCTTGCCGCCGTCAAGGATATCGGCCCGAAGATCGCCGAAGGGGTGGTGGAATATTTCGCCAACGCCACCAACCGCGCCATAGTGGAGCGCCTACGCCGGGCCGGGCTTCAGATGAAGAGCGACGAAGACGCCTCGGCTGCGCACCTCAGCGACGCTCTCGCCGGGAAGACGATAGTGATATCCGGGACCTTCAGCCATCACAGCCGCGACGAATACAAGCAGCTCATCGAGGCTCACGGAGGGGTCAACACCGGATCCATCTCCAAAAAGACCGACTATGTGCTGGCCGGGGAGAATATGGGCCCGGCCAAACTGGAGAAAGCCGCCAAACTGGGCGTGCCTATCATCTCCGAGGACGATTTCCTCCGCATGATCGGCGAAAAAGAGTGAGCAGAAAACCCCAATCCCTTCGAAAAAGGGCTGAATATTGATTTATCGACACTGAAATAGACTGAATATAAAATCGTTGTGTACATTTCAGCGATTGGTGACATTCAGTTTGCCCGTTTTTTTGTATCTTTGCAATATTTTCGGGGAGCAGGCATCCACGGTGCCGCGGATTGCCCGTTTCGCTCCCCTCCGATACGAAAAAAGCAACAAGACAGAAGAAAGATGAACATACTTGAACTTAGCGAACAGGAGATAGTGCGGCGCCAGTCGCTCAATCAGATGCGCGAACTTGGCATTGACCCCTATCCCGCAACCGAATACGTAGTGACAGGCTACACCGACGAGATTAAGGACAATTTCACCGACCTCCCCACCGATGCCGAGGGCAATGTGCTCCCCGACGCCCCCGCGCCCCGCGAAGTGAGCGTGGCCGGACGTGTGATGGGCCGCCGCATCATGGGCAAAGCTTCATTTATGGAGCTGCAGGATTCCCGCGGACGCATACAGGTGTATGTCAACCGCGATGAACTCTGCCCCGGTGAAAACAAAGACCTGTACAACGTAGTGTTCAAGAAACTGCTCGACATCGGCGACTTCGTGGGTGTGGAAGGATACGTATTCCGCACACAGACAGGCGAAATCTCCATCCACGCGCGCAAGCTCACCGTGCTCAGCAAGTCGCTGCGTCCCCTCCCCATCGTCAAGATGAAGGACGGTGTGGCCTACGACTCGTTCGACGATCCCGAGCTACGCTACCGCCGCAGATATGTCGACCTCGTGGTCAACGACGGCGTCAAGGATATCTTCATCAAGCGCACCAAGGTGTTCAACACCATGCGCCAGTACTTCAACGAGCACGGATACATGGAGGTGGAGACCCCCATCCTCCAGTCGATCCCCGGCGGAGCATCGGCACGTCCGTTCATCACCCATCACAACGCTCTCGACATTCCGCTCTACCTGCGCATTGCCGACGAGCTCTATCTCAAGCGCCTCATCGTGGGCGGCTTCGAGGGTGTGTATGAGTTCTCCAAGAACTTCCGCAACGAGGGTATGGACCGCACCCACAACCCCGAGTTTACCTGCATGGAGATCTACGTCTCCTACAAGGACTACAACTGGATGATGACCTTCACCGAGAAGATGCTTGAACGCATCTGCATGGAGGTCAACGGCACCACCGAGGTGAAAGTCGGCGACAACGTCATCTCCTTCAAGGCTCCCTTCGCACGCAAGACCATGCGTCAGGCCATCCTCGACCACACCGGCTACGATATCGACGGCAAGAGCGAGGAGGAGCTTCGCGCTGCTGCCAAAGAGATGGGCATCGAAGTGGACGAGACCATGGGCAAGGGCAAACTGATCGACGAGATCTTCGGCGAGAAGTGCGAGGGCACTTACATCCAGCCCACCTTCATCATCGACTACCCCATAGAGATGTCGCCTCTCACCAAGCGCCACCGCGAGAATCCTGAGCTTACCGAGCGCTTCGAGCTGATGGTCAACGGCAAGGAGCTGGCCAACGCCTACTCGGAGCTCAACGATCCCATCGACCAGTATGAGCGCTTCGTAGAGCAGATGCGCCTCTCGGAGAAGGGCGACGACGAGGCTATGATCATCGACCACGACTTCATCCGCGCCCTCGAGTACGGCATGCCCCCCACATCGGGCATGGGTATCGGCATGGACCGTCTGGTGATGCTCATGACAGGCCAGACCACCATCCAGGAGGTGCTCCTCTTTCCGCAGATGCGACCCGAGAAGACCGCCAAGCGCGACAAGCCCGAGGCTTTCGAGGCCGTAGGCGTTGCCGCCGAGTGGGTGGCACCGGTGCAGAAGGCCGGTATCCTCACCGTCGAGGCCCTCGGAGCAGCCACCCCCGGCAAGCTCCATCAGGATCTCTGCGGCATCAACAAGAAGTTTAAGCTCGGACTCAAGACCCCCTCGATCGACGAGGTGACAGCCTGGATCGAGGCCGCAGCTCCCGCCAAGGAGTAAGCCCCGGGGGGAGGCATCCCCACGGGAGGCAGCGCCCCGGCGGAGGAAGGGGAGATGAGCAATAACGAACAACTTGAATTCGGATAATATGTTATCGAAAGATTTTCCCGGAAGGGTGGCCGTCATGGGAGGCGGAAGCTGGGCTACAGCTCTTGCCAAACTACTGCTGAAAAACCGCGAGACCATCCTCTGGTATATGCGCCGCGACGACCGTATCGAAGAGTTTATGAAGATCGGTCACAACCCGGCATATCTTACCGATGTGCAGTTTGACGTGCAGCGCATAGAGTTTTCGTCGGACATCAATTATGTGGCACAGCAGGCCGACACCATCATGCTGGTGATGCCCTCGCCCTACTTCAAGAGCCATCTCGAAAAACTCGACGTGGACATCAGCGGCAAATACATCGTATCGGCAGTCAAGGGTATAGTGCCCGGCGAGAACATGCTCGTCACCGACTATATGCGCGACAACTTCCATGTGGCCGACGATCATCTGATGGTGGTCAGCGGTCCGTGTCACGCCGAGGAGGTGGCCCTCGACCGTCCCACCTACCTCACCATCGGATGCAAGGACATCGAAGCCGCCAAACGCTTCGGCCGATGCATCTGCGGCTCGAAAAACTGCCACTTCATCCCCACCACCGACGTCGACGGCGTGGAGTATGCCGGAGTGCTGAAAAATGTCTTCGCCATCGCCGCCGGCATAGTCCACGGCATGAAGAAGGGCGACAACTTCCTGGCCATGCTCGTGAGCAACTCCATCCGCGAGATGGAGCACTTCCTCGATGCCGTCAATCCGCGCCCGCGCCAGATCTGCGACAGCGTTTATCTCGGCGACCTGCTGGTCACCGCCTATTCCCGCTTCAGCCGCAACCACAATTTCGGCTCCATGATCGGTAAAGGCTACTCGGTGAAGGCCGCCATGATGGAGATGGAGCAGACCGCCGAAGGCTACTACGGCGCCAAGTGCATCCACGAGATCAACCGCAAATACGAAGTGTCGATGCCCATCGCCGACACGGTCTACGACATCCTCTACCGCCGCATGCGCCCGGAGTATGCCATAAGCCGTCTGGCCGACCAGCTTGATTGAGATGGTGATCGAAGTGCGCGACATACACAAGAGTTTCGACAGCCTTGAGGTGATCAGGGGTGTCAGTCTCGAAGTGCGTCGCGGCGAAGTGATGTCGATTGTCGGCCCCAGCGGCGCCGGCAAGAGCACACTGCTGCAGATCATGGGCACGCTCGACCGCCCCGACAGCGGTCAGGTGATCTACGATGGCGAGGATGTGCTCCGGCTCAACGAGCGCCGTCTGGCACGCTTCCGCAACCGCCGCATAGGGTTCGTATTTCAGTTCCACCAGCTGCTGCCGGAGTTCACTATGCTCGAAAATGTGGCCATGCCGGCACTCATCGGAGGCGAGAGCCGCGAGGCGGCCTTTGCCCGCGCCATGGAGCTGATAGAGTATCTCGGACTACGGGATAGAGCCTCCCACCGTCCCGGCCAGCTGTCGGGCGGAGAAAGACAGAGAGCGGCAGTGGCCCGCGCGCTCATCAACAAGCCCGATGTGGTGCTCGCCGATGAGCCTTCGGGAAGCCTCGACACCAAAAACCGCATGGAGCTCCACCGCCTCTTCTTCGACCTCAGGCGCGACATGGGGCAGACATTCGTGATTGTCACCCACGACGAAAACCTCGCCTCCGACTCCGACCGCGTGGTGCATATGACCGACGGTCTGATCACCGGGGTCACCGAGCGTGAGTGCATAAAGTAAACCATAACCGAGCACAAAGACGACGATGATGATGATAACCGACCGGTTGAGACATATACTAACTACAGTGGCCGTGGCCCTCATGGCTGCAGGCTTTCTGACATCGTGCTCCGACGACGACGAAGGCCCCGCGACACGCTACGCCGTGCTCTACGACATGGTGGAATATGCCGGTCAGCGCGACGGCTCTACGCAATTCAAGCTCTACGTGCCCGACAGTGAGAAGTCGGCCGACCTCACCACCGGGCAGGGTCTCAACATGAAAAGCGTCAAGACCGGCGAATGTGTGCTCCTGGCCTATGTGCCCCAAAGCGGCGAAGCCTACACCTCGGGGCCGGTGGATGTGCGGGGCATCGGCGCCGTGACTAACGGCAAACTGATGAAAGGGCCCTCCGAGTCGCTCACCGGCTGGGACCGCGACCCGATATGGCTCCACAGCATCTGGCGCGCCGGAGGATACATCATGATGCGCATACAGCTGGTCTACGACCGCAATCCGCGCCTCTTCCGCCTTGTGATCGACGACTCGACCATCGGCAACGAGTATCCCGACGCCTATCTGGTCAACGCACGCAAAGGCGACGCCGACAACTACCGCAAACTCTACTATGTGGCATGGGACGTGAGCGCACTCTGGACCTACGACTACATCAAAGGGCTCCGGGTGCATGTCAACAACGCCAACAACACCTCCCTGCGCACCTTCACCTTCGAAAAGCCGACCAATTTCACTCCCGGCACGGGAGACATCCCCGAGGATAAGGAGTGAGAGCGATTTTCGCCATCCGCGAAGCATGAAAAAGCGGAGGCGATGCATGAAATAGCGGGATTTTCCCGTTAATTAATTAAGAGAACACCTACAAACAAGATTTTACAAACAAATTAAAAAGCATAAAATCATGGCAGACAACAAAAATGAAATAAAAATCGACCTGACACCCGAAGTAGCAGCCGGACACTACTCCAATCTGGCTATCATCTCCCACTCCCCCAACGAGTTCGTGCTCGACTTCATCAACATGGCACCCAACATGCCTCAGGCACGCGTGCAGAGCCGCATCATCATGACTCCGGAGAATGTAAAGAACCTCCTCTTCGCTCTCCGCGACAATGTGCAGAAGTACGAGAACAACTTCGGCGAAATCGTGCGCAAGACCCCGAAAAATGCCGGCAACAACGGCAACAACGGCGGTCTGCCCAACCCCTTCCAGGCTTAAAACAGTTCGGACACACAGGTATGACCCGAAATCAGGCCGATTTCGGGCTCATACTTTTCATCACACAGATCCACAGAAATGAAGAATCACAATCTTTGCATCTACAATTCGCTGACCCGCACCAAGGAGCTCTTCCGCCCGCTGCATGAGGGTAATGTGGGAATGTATGTATGCGGTCCGACAGTCTACGGCGACGGCCATCTGGGTCATGCCCGTCCGGCGATCACCTTCGATGTGCTCTTCCGCTATCTCAGCCACCTCGGCTACAAAGTGAGATATGTGCGCAACATCACCGATGTGGGCCATCTCGAGCACGACGCCGACGAGGGGGAGGACAAAATAGCCAAGAAAGCACGCCTCGAGCAACTCGAGCCGATGGAAGTGGTGCAGCATTACCTCAACCGCTACCACGACGCCATGGCGCGCCTCAATGTGCTGCCCCCCTCGATCGAGCCACATGCTTCGGGCCACATCATCGAGCAGATAGAGTATATCAAGAAGATCCTCGACGCCGGCTATGCCTACGTCAGCGAGGGTTCGGTATATTTCGACGTGCCCAAATACAACGCCGACCACCACTACGGCAAGCTCTCGGGTCGCGACATCAACGAGCTGCTGTCGCAGACACGCTCGCTCGACGGTCAGCAGGAGAAGCGCAATCCGGCCGACTTCGCCCTCTGGAAGAAGGCTCAGCCCGAGCATATCATGCGCTGGCCCTCGCCCTGGAGCGACGGTTTCCCCGGCTGGCACCTCGAGTGCTCCACGATGAGCGAGAAGTATCTCGGCGAGCAGTTCGACATCCATGGCGGAGGTATGGACCTGAAATTCCCCCACCACGAGTGCGAGATAGCGCAGAGCGTGGCCCACAACGGCCGCGACAGCGTGCACTACTGGATGCACAACAACATGATCACCATCAACGGCCAGAAGATGGGCAAATCGCTCGGCAACTTCATCACCCTCGATGAGTTTTTCACCGGATCGCATCCGCTGCTCACCCAGGCTTACGCCCCGATGACCATCCGCTTCTTCATCCTTCAGGCTCAGTACCGCTCTACGGTCGACTTCAGCAACGAAGCCCTGCAGGCCTCGGAGAAGGCACTGGAAAGAATGCTCGAAGGGTGGCGCCGCCTCGCCGACATCAAGCCGTCGGTCACCTCCACCATCTCCGACGAGGTCAACGCCCTCGAAGGAAAGTGCTACGAGGCTATGGACGACGACCTCAACACCCCCATAGTGATCGCTCACCTCTTTGAGGCCGTAGGGCTCATCAACAAGGTGCGCGACGGCCACGCCACCGCCACCGAGGAGGATGTGCGCAAGCTCCGCGAGCTTTTCGACACTTTCTTCTTCGGCATACTCGGCATGCGCGCCGATGCCGCCGACATCAGCGACGAGAAAGCCCTCGAGCCCTACCGCGGTGCCGTAGACCTGCTGCTGCAGGTGCGCGCCGACGCCAAGAGCAAGAGAGACTGGGCCACTTCCGACCTGATCCGCGACAAACTTGCCGAGCTCGGCTTCTCGGTGAAGGACACCAAGGACGGTGTGGAGTGGAGCGTGAAATGACTTCTCACGTGAAATGACAACTCAGGAGTTCGGAACGATGGTGCTCGAGGAGATGCCCTTCGAGCCGACTGACCAACAGATACAGCTGGTGGCAGCCCTCTCGCGCTTCTGCTCGGCCGAAACGCCGCAGGACACCGTCTTCGTGCTCAACGGATACGCCGGTACAGGCAAAACCACGGTGATGGGTGCGCTGGTGCGCTCGCTCCACCGTGTCGGTATACCCACAGTGCTGCTCGCCTCTACAGGGCGGGCAGCCAAAGTATTCGCCGGATACACCGGCGAACCCGCCTACACCATCCACCGCAAGATCTACGGCTCGCCTACGATAGACTCCAACAGCCGTTTTCAGGCCAATCTGCTCCCCAATCCGCACCAGAACACGGTGTTCATCGTGGATGAGGCCTCGATGATAGGCGACGGAAGCGACGGGGGCGGCGGACTGCTCCAGGACCTGCTGATGTATGTCTATTCGGGCGACAACTGCCGCCTGATCCTGCTTGGCGACACCGCCCAGCTGCCCCCCGTGGGGCTGAGCACCTCGCCGGCCATGAATCCCCCCGATCTGAAGAAGATGGGAATGAATGTGACCCGCGCCGTCATCACCCGCACCGTGCGCCAGAAGCGGCAGTCGGGCATACTCTACAACGCCACCTGGCTGCGCCGCGCCATGCAGCATCAGCCGCTCCCCGAGCCGCAGATGACCGTCACACCCTTCCCCGATATGGCCATTGCCGATCCCGAGGATCTGGAGGATATACTGCGCAAGTCGTTCATGAAATACGGCGAGGGTGAGACGCTCATCATCACGCGCTCCAACAAGCGCGCCGTCGATTTCAACCTCGCCGTAAGGCGGGTGATCTTCGACCGCGAGGAGATCTTGCTCCGGGGCGACCGCGTGGTGGTGTCGAAAAACAATTACTACTGGACACGCCAATCGGTGCAGACCCGCGAGGCCGGTGCCGGCGATGCTTCCTTGCCGCGCCAGTCGATGGAGTTTGTCGCCAACGGCGAGTCGGCCGTAATCGAGAAGGTCTACTCCACCGAGGAGCGCTGCGGCATGCAGTTTGCCGACGTGCGCCTCTATTTTCCCGACTACGACATGGGGCTCAACACCAAGATCAGCCTCGACACCCTCACCTGCGAGACAGCTTACCTCTCGCGCGAGAAGCAGCAGCTGCTGGTGGATATGGCGCTGGCCGATGCCGGCATCACCGGCGGTGCTTCGGTCACGGCGCAGCGCGAAGCCTTGAAGGCCAGCCCCTACTACAACGCCATGCAGGTGAAATATGCCTACGCCGTCACCTGCCACAAGGCTCAGGGCGGCCAGTGGCGGTCGGTATTCATCGACATGGGATACATCCCGCCCGAGGCCTACGGCACCACCGACTTCTACCGCTGGCTATACACTGCCACCTCGCGCGCCACCGAGCGCCTCACGCTCATCAATCCATCGGTCAGCATACTGTAAATCAAGCAATAACATCAAACAACATAACATCATGGATCTTTTCGACAGAATTTCCGAGGATATCAAAAAAGCTATGCTCGCACGCGACGCACAGCGCCTCGACGCACTCCGCGGAGTGAAAAAAGAGTTTCTCGAAGCCAAGACAGCCAAAGGGAGCGACGGCACTCTGCCCGACTCCCGCGCCACACAGATACTCGCCAAGATGATCAAGCAGCGCAAGGAGAGCGCCGCCATCTACACTGAGCAAAATCGCCCCGAGCTGGCCGAGACCGAGCTGGCACAGGCCGCTATCATCGAGGAATACATGCCCAAGCAGCTCACCGACGAAGAGCTCACCGAGGCTCTCCGCGCCATCATCGCCCGCGTGGGTGCCACATCGCCCAAAGATATGGGTAAGGTGATGGGAGTGGCATCGAAGGAACTTGCCGGCAAGGCCGAAGGGCGTGCCATCTCGCAGAAAGTAAAAGAACTGCTGTGAACAAGCCTCTCGCCCGCACACCCTCCGTCGGCACGCAAGGCTCGGGCAAGAGCAACGCTCTGCTGTTAGTCCTGCTGCTGACGGCGCTGTTTGTGCCCTTCCTGTCCGAGACACTTTTCACCACCAAAGGTGAGCCCCGCGAGGCCGTTGTGGCCGTGTCGATGCTCAATCAGGGCAACTGGATACTGCCCGTGAGCTTCGGTGCCGACATCCCCTACAAGCCGCCGATGCTCGCATGGTGCATAGCGCTGCTGGGGTGGCTCAACGGCGGAGTGGTCACGGAGTTTCTCTCGCGTCTGCCGTCGGCCCTTGCCGCCATAGCCATGCTGATGGCCACATACGGCTTTTTCCGGCGCCGCACGTCGCAGCCCACGGCTCTCGCAACGGTGCTCATCACCGCCGGGAGCTTTGAGTTTTTCCGATCGGCCACGATCTGCCGCGTGGACATGCTCCTGACGGCCTTCATGGTCACCTCGCTCTACGCGCTCTACCGCCAGTGGGAGCGACATCCGGGCGGCACGTGGCGCCCGTCGCTTGCCGCCGCGCTGCTGATGAGTGGCGCAGTGCTCACCAAGGGACCCGTCGGCATGTTGCTCCCCTGCTTCGCGGTGTTCATCTTCCGCTGGATAAAAGGTGACGGATTTTTCAGATCGGCTGTCAGCGTCGGCGCCTCAGGGCTGCTGTCGCTGGTGCTTCCGGCAATGTGGTATGTCGCCGCCTATCATCAGGGGGGCGAGACCTTCTACGCCTTGGCAATGGAGGAGAATTTCGGCCGCTTCACCGGCTCGATGAGCTACAGCTCTCACGAGCATCCGGTGTGGTACAATTTCACCTCCATCCTCTCGGGCATGGCACCCTACACGCTTCTGGCCATCATCGGCCTCGCCGGCCGCCCCTGGAGAGGTCTGAAACGTCCCGCAGGCAAACTGCTGCAGCGCCTCCGCGCGATGGATCCGGTGGAACTCTTCGCCATGCTTTGCGCCGTGCTGATCTTCGTGTTCTACTGCATCCCCAAGAGCAAACGCAGCTCCTATCTGCTCCCCGTCTATCCCTTCACCGCCTACTTCTTGGCGCTCTATTTCTTCCGACTGGCTCGCGTGGCGCCCCGCACCGTAAAGGGCTTCGGATGGGTGCTTGTGTCGATAGCGGCGATAGCCTCGGTGGCACTTTTGTCGGTGATGACAGGCATCGTAGCCCCCTTTGGCTCGGGGTCGACACTCGCCTTGCTCGAGGATGTAGCCGCCGAAGGAGAGCGCTTCATGCCCCCTCTGATGTGCTATGTGGCCTTGTTCGCTGCAATAGGTATGGGAGCGGCGCTGGTGCGCAGCAATGCCCGCACCTCTCTGATGGTCAGCATGGTATTCGTGCCGGTGATCTACATGATGGTGCAGGCCTCGGCCCTCCCCGCTTCGATGAATTACAAGAGTGATCTTCCTCTGGCCGAGCGACTTGAGGCGCAGCTTCCCGCCGACGCCAAGGTTTACGCCTATCGTGGAGGCCGCATGGAGCGCTTCTTCACGCTCAACTACTACACCTCCGACCGCCTGCTCCGCTACGAAGTAGAGCAACCCTCTGAGGGCTACCTCGTTACCTCCGAAAACGACGTCGACTACATCGCCCGTGAGCTCTCCCCCTCCCTGACCTTTACCCCCATCGACACCCTCGGCCGCAGCGGCGAAACCCGCTCCACTCTCCTCCTCCTCCGCTTCGCCCCAAAGCCCCAATAACCAGCCCTCCCCACCAACTTATAGGGGCGCAAGATATTGCGC
>ERZ779852.1537-NODE-1537-length-21284-cov-5.619624_pt1 | contig 21284 bp, 17 predicted proteins | sample MGYA00511559_ERZ779852 | MGnify/ENA primary metagenome ERZ779852 (study PRJEB29588, sample SAMEA2157977) | human gut metagenome | biome: human gut; feature: human-associated habitat; material: faeces | place: Denmark | collected 2008/2010 ...
TGGGTAAACGCTGCGGACATCTCGACCGGCAGCACAGGCACGGCCACGAGCTACCGCGTGCGGACGACGGCCGACGTGCTGAACATCCGCAAGGGCCCCGGCACCAACTACGGCGTCGCCGGCCAGATCAAGGGCAAGGGCATCTACACCATCGTCGCCGAAGCCGCAGGCCCCGGCGCGACCAAGTGGGGCAAGCTCAAGAGCGGCGCGGGCTGGATCTCTCTGGACTACGTCACGAAACTCTAAAACCGCATAGAAAAGCAGAAACCCGCCCGGAGATCCCGGGCGGGCTTTTTCTGTTATGTGGGGCTTTACTCCTCAGCGTCAGGATCCGGCGCTTCACCGGCAGCGGCGAGCTCGGCCTCTGTGGGCTGGAACCGCAGCACACGGCCCTCGGAGTCATAGAAACCGCCGAGCAGGATGGTGAAAATATCGACCAGCCAGCCGATCCCGCAGGCCCCGGCCGTCAGCAGCCAGATGACGCCTGTGCCGGTTTTCCCGACATAGAACCGATGGACACCGAAGAAGCCGAGGAAGATGCACAGCAGTAGCGCCACCGTCTTGCTTTTCGGCGACGTCGGCCGCTGCGCTGCGGGGATGCTGACCGCGCCCTGCTGTGCGCCGGACTTCCCGCCGGAGCTCGTCGTATATGACAGACCCGTCCCGGGGATCCCGACGGTCGTGTGGCTTTTCCCCGTCGTGCTGACCGTGTGCTTCAGACCCTTCGGGCCGAAGCTGATGCTCGCGCTCTTTTTGTTCAGGTTTACCCGGACACCCGGGGCCACCTTAAAGCTGCGTCTAAACCTTGTACCCATGCTTTTCCCTCCTATGTGCGCTTTTTAGCGTTTAGTCATCTTTGGCATAATATTACCATGCCAAAACTGGTAAAGTCAATATTGCATAGTCATCTTTAGCATAAAGGGAGGCGAGGGCTGCGAAAATATACAAACCAGACGGCAGGTGCAACATCTCCGGGGAGAGAGTCAGGGAGGAGCGGCTGCGGGCAAACCTGTCACAGGAACAGCTCGCCTACAAGCTCCAGATCATCGGGCTGGACGTCACGCAGAAGGTCATCAGCAGGATCGAGAACGGCAGCCGAGTCGTCGCTGACTACGAGCTGGACTATCTGGCGACCGCTCTCGGCACCACCATCAACCACCTGCTCGGGAAAGAATGAGAAAACCGCACGGCAGCGACGCCGTGCGGCTTTTTGTGGAAAAGCGCGGGAAAATGTTGAAAATCTGCCGAATTATGCTTGACATTATAGAGCAAATGCTCTATAATATAATCACAGGCAAGGGATAGCCGAGTACAGAAAGAAAGGAGAGCAAAACCGCGGAAAGGAGGCAAAGCCGTGGATGCTGAGCAGATGAAAAAACTGCTCGAGCTGCTGGAACAGGCTCTAAAGTGTGAACAGGTTGCCACCATTACGATCACAATAAAGCCGAACCAAAAGCCCAAGCAGTAAGGTCGAAGGACGGCGGGAAAAATCCCGCCCGCCGTTCCTTTTCATTATAACCACGAAACCACGGCAAAGTCAAGCGGGAGGAACAACATGGACATCTCGATCAAAGTGACCTACAAAAGCGAGGGGCTACAAAAGCTCCGCAAGGCTGCCGGCCTGTCTCAGTCTCAGCTCGCCGATCTGGCCGGGATCAAGGTGCAGGTGCTCCAGCAGTACGAGCGCGGCGCCCGGGACATCAACGGCGCGAAGCTGCCGACGCTGCTGAAGATCTGCAACGCGCTGGAGTGCAGGCTGGCCGACATCATCACAGACGAGGAGACGCTCGAGCTCCTGAAAAAGTACGAGGAACACTGACACACAGAAGGGGCGGCCGGCGGGCCGCCCCTTTTCTTTTATCACGGAGGGGAACACAATGGGACAGCACTGGAGCCATCTGACGCCGACCAAGCGCATCCAGCTCGACGCCTTCATTCGCGCAGGAATGAAGCCGACGGACATCGCCAAGGAGCTCGGCGTCCATCATACGACCATCTACCGGGAGCTGAAGCGGTGCACCTATGAGCACCTCAACAGCGACTACACCACCGAGACAAGATACAACCCCGAAGGCGCACAGGCCCGCTACGAGGCCAACCTCCGCGCCAAAGGGCCGGAGCTGAAGATCGGCAACGACTACGAGCTGGCCGACTACCTGATCGCCAAGATCCGCGACGAGAAGTACAGCCCGGAGGCTGCGATCGGTGAGGCCGAGGTCAAGGGCTGGCCCTTCAAGACCCACATCTGCGCGAGTACCGCCTACAACTACATCCGCGGCGAGATCTTCGGCGACGAGCTGACCGTCTCCATGCTGCCGCAGCACGGCAAGCGCCACCAGCCAGAGCGCCCGGCCGGATCCATGCCTCGCAAGCCCGCCGGCCGGAGTATCGAGGATCGCCCTGAGCACATCAACGACCGCAGCACCTTCGGTCACTGGGAGATGGACAGCGTCGAGAGCTGCCAAGGCGTCAGCAACACCTACATCGTGATGACCGAGCGGAAAACGCGCTGGGAGCTCATTATACCGTCGCCGGACAAGACGGCCGCCAGCGTCGTCGCTGCGATTGACGGGCTCGAGGCCAAGTACGGCGACCTGTTCCCGAAGGTATTCAGATCCATCACCTGCGACAATGGCTGCGAGTTTGCCGACGCCGCCGGGATCGAACGAAGCGCCAGCGGCAAGGGCACCCGCACCGAGGTCTACTACTGCCACCCCTACCGGCCGAGCGAGCGCGGATCCAATGAGAACCAGAACGGCCTCATACGTCGGCACCTGCCGAAGGGCACCGACCTGAGCACGATCCCCTACGAGGAGACCAAGCGGATCGAGGACTGGCTGAACAACTACCCCCGCAAAATGTTCGGTTATCTGTGCTCCGAGCAGCTTTTCCGGGAAGAAATCGCCCTCATTCTGGCCTCATAAAAAATATTTTTGCTTTTTTGTGCATTTACTCTTGACAAACGGCAAAAATCACGAAAAAATTCGGGTATAGCAGAATGCTTTGCCCGAATGATTCGTTGCACTTTATTCCAGCTCAAAGGCGCCGGTATACAGCTGATAGTATTTCCCTTTTTGAGCGATCAACATTTCGTGAGTTCCGCGTTCAATGATTCGCCCATGCTCCAGAACCATAATGACATCGGCATTCTGTACGGTGGAGAGCCGGTGCGCAATGACAAATACCGTCCGTCCGTGCATCAGCCGGTCCATACCCCGCTGCACGATCGTCTCGGTTCGGGTATCAATGCTGGAGGTCGCCTCATCTAAGATCATAACGGGGGGATCGGCTACCGCTGCCCGCGCAATGGAGATCAACTGCCGCTGCCCCTGAGAAAGGCTGCCGCCATCGCCGGAAAGAACGGTTTGGTAGCCTTCCGGCAGACGCGAAATAAATTCATGCGCATTGGCAAGCTTTGCCGCAGCTATACATTCCTCGTCGGAGGCGTCCAGCCGACCATAGCGGATATTATCCATCACAGTGCCGGTAAAGAGATTAACGTCCTGCAATACCACACCAAGGCTTCGGCGCAGATCACTCTTTTTAATCTTGTTGATATTGATTCCGTCATAGCGGATCTTGCCGTCTGCAATATCGTAAAAGCGGTTGATCAGGTTGGTGATGGTAGTCTTACCCGCGCCTGTTGCTCCCACGAAAGCTACCTTCTGTCCCGGCTCGGCATACAGGGTAATATCATGCAGAACGGGCTTTCCATCCACATAGGAAAAATCCACATCTTTCATGCGCACATCGCCGTGCTGCCTTATCAGCTCATAGCCGCCTTCCGGCAGAGGCTTTTTCCATGCCCAGATACCGGTGCGGCAGTTGGATTCAACCAATGCTCCGTCCTTCTCCTCGGCATTCACCAGCGTTACTACGCCGTGATCCTCCTCACTGGGTTCGTCCATCAGTTCAAAGATGCGCTCCGCACCAGCCAGTGCCATCACCACCGAGTTGATCTGCTGTGAGACTTGACTGATGGGCATGGTAAAGCTGCGGCTCAGCTGCAAAAAGGAGGCAATACCGCCCAGCGTCATAATCCCCATGCCGGTCAGGGTCAGGTTGGGCACGGCGGCAATGGCAAGCAGCCCGCCCACAATGGCGACCAGAACATACTGCAAATGCCCCAAATTGCCCATAATGGGCATCATGATATTGGCATAGGTGTTGGCTTTGGTAGCATTTTCACGGAATTCATCATTGAGCACATCGAAATCCTTTTGGTTCTGCTGCTCGTGGCAGAATACCTTGACGACCTTCTGACCGCCGATCATTTCCTCAATAAAGCCGTTTACTTTACCAAGCGACTGCTGCTGCTTTACAAAATACTTGGCACTGCCGCCGCCGATGTTTTTTACCACCCACAGCATCAGACCCAAAAAGACAAACATCAGGAGCGTCAGCCATACGCTCGTGCTCAGCATGGCGATGAATACTGCCGTGATGCTGATAATGGAGCTGACAGCATTGGGCAGGCTCTGACTGATCATCTGCCGCAGGGTATCGGTATCATTGGTGTAGTAGCTCATCACATTGCCATGGGTGTGGGTATCAAAGTATTTAATGGGCAGCGTCTGCATATGGGAAAACATATCGTCCCTTATAGTTTTCAAGGTACCCTGTGCCACGGGGATCATCAGCCTCGTCTGTAAATAGGAGGCAAGCATGCCTGCCAGATAAATGCACGCCATCATGGTCAATGCGCCGAAAAGCGGCGCAAAATCCGGCGCAGACTGCCCGATCAGCGGGGCAATGTAGTCGTCGATCAGCGATTTGAGAAACAGGGAGGAGGCAACGCTGGCAATTGTACTGATAAGCAGCAGAACAAATACGATCGCCAGCCGTGCTTTGTTTCCCTTGGCGATGTAACCGATCAGGCGCTTCAGTGTTCCCTTCGCGTCCTTTGCCCGCTTGCCGCCGGTAAAACCTCTTCTGGGTCCGCTCATTCCTCCAAACCTCCTTTCTGCTGCGATTCGTAAACCTCACGGTAGATTTCATTGGTTGCCATCAATTCCTCATGGGTGCCGCAGGCGTTTATTCTGCCATTATCCATTACAATGATCTGATCGGCGTCCATGACGGAGCTGATTCGCTGGGCAATAATAATCTTAGTGGTATCCGGTATTTCTTCACGGAATGCTTTGCGGATCAGCGCATCTGTTTTGGTATCAACGGCACTGGTGCTGTCGTCCAGAATTAAGATTTTCGGTTTGCGCAGAATGGCGCGCGCAATGCACAGGCGCTGCTTCTGCCCGCCCGAAACATTGGTGCCCCCCTGCTCAATATGAGTCTCATATCCGTCGGGGAACGCTCGGATAAAATCATCAGCCTGCGCCAGCTTGCAGGCATGCACCAGCTCCTCATCGGTTGCGTCAGGGTTGCCCCAGCGCAGGTTATCCTTTATCGTTCCGCTGAAAAGCGTGTTCTTTTGCAGCACCATAGCGACATTGTGCCGCAGCGTCTGCAGGTCATAACGTCGCACATCGATACCGCCCACCGTTACGCTGCCGCCGGTCGCATCGTACAGGCGGGGGATCAGCTGCACCAGACTGCTCTTGGAGGAGCCGGTACCGCCGATGATGCCCACCGTCTGACCGGATGGGATCACAAGGTCAATATCGTCCAGTACCGTTTTATCAGGGCGCTTGGCATAGCTGAAGCAGACATCGGTAAACTGTATGCTGCCGTCTTTTACTTCGTATACGGGGTCATCACAGTTGGCAATGTCACTCTGCTCGTCCAGCACCTCCACAATGCGTTCGGCAGAGGCACGGGACATGGTGATCATCACGAATACCATTGAAAGCATCATCAAGCTGGAAAGGATCTGCATGATGTAGGTAAAGAAGCTCATCAGGTTACCGGTGCTCATGGTGCCGATGACGATCTGCTTGGCGCCCAGCCAAGAGACCAGTATCATGCAGGTATATACGCAGCCCTGCATCAGCGGGCTGTTCAGCGCCAGAATACGCTCTGCCAGCGAAAAATCCTTGTAAATGGTGCCGGAGATGGCATCAAATTTTTGAATCTCGTGATCCTCTCGAACAAAGTTCTTTACTACTCGAATACCGGAAAGGTTCTCCTGCACCACGCCATTCAGCCGGTCATAGGTCTTGAACACCCTCTCAAAGACCGGGTGTACACGGCTGATGATCAGGTATAATCCTATGCCCAGAATGGGGATAACAGCAAGGAAGATCAGCGAAATATCGTGGTTGATGCGGAAGGACATCACCATGGCGAAGATCAGCATGGCAGGGCAGCGGATCAGGGTGCGAATGATCATCATTAAGGCGTTTTGCACATTGCTTACATCGGTGGTCAAGCGCGTCACCAGTCCGGCACTGCTGAATTTATCAATATTGGAAAATGAATACACCTGCAGATGATGGAACATATCATGCCGCAGATTGCGGGCAAAGCCTGCCGTAGCACGGGCGCAGCTTCTGCCGCTTAATACGCCGAAGGCAAGTGCTACCAGCGCAAACCCCACCAAAATCGCTCCGTATCGCAGGATCATATTCATGCTGCCGGCTTCTATCCCTTTATCAATGAGGTCCGCCATTACGAAGGGAATAGCGACATCTAACAGCGCCTCCATCAATACATAAAGAGGGGAGAGGATCGCATCTTTTTTATACTCCCTTACACATTGGGCAAGTCGTTTCATCAACGGTTCATTCCTCCTTACTTGGGGTCAGGTTCGCTATCACTTTATCCAGCAGGGAAAACAGTGTTTTTCGATCCGCAGCACTCAGTCCGGCGGTCGCCTTCTGTTCCACATGCAGAATGTCCTGCTGCATTTCGGCAAGCTGTTCCATTGCGATGGGGGTCAGCACCAGCCGCTTCAGGCGCGCATCGCCCTCCACCGGCTCCCGCACCAGCAGACCGTCCCGTACCATGATCTGCAAAATGCCGCTTGCAGTGCTTCGTCGGATATGGAATGCGGATTCCAAGTCCTTTTGGTAGACCGGCTGACCGTCATGGGCGTCTAAATAGCCCAAAAACATTTTCTGCATCATCGTGCCGCGGCAGGTCGTACCGTTCAGCTCTTGATGGATCAGATTGGAGATGCATTTTATTTCGGAACACACCGATTTTTCCAGTCGTTTCATTGCTCGGGAAACAGCCTCCTTTTTGTTAGGATGCTAACAATTATAGCGCAACGGCTTTTTGATTGCAACCGTCAAAGCTTACAAGAGTATGGCAGCTTTGAAAACAATTTATGAACACACTGCGCAGTCAAATTTCACATCTTTTTTGCAGAAATCTCTGTTACTCTGCGCCTATTTTTTCCCTCTGCGGTATGGTAAAATAAATGTCGCAGCAGAAAGGAGGGAAAACCGCGAAAAACAATCTGATTACCCGCCGGTTGCCGGCGCTGCTGCTGTCACTGCTGATGGCTGTCCTGCTTTTTCTGCTGCCGGCATGCGGCAGTACAGCGCCATCACCCACAGAAAAAAACGATCCCGCTACGCAGGAAGGCACTGCTTTGCCGGCGGAGGACGGCGTTTACTCCACGCCGAAGGAGGTGGCGGAGTACCTGCATATCTACGGGCAGTTGCCGCAGAATTATCTCACAAAGCAACAGGCGAAGGCACTTGGCTGGTCGGCGTCGGATGGCAATCTGTGGGAGGTTGCCGAGGGTATGTCCATCGGCGGCGACCGCTTTGGCAATCGGGAGGGGTGCCTGCCGGAAGTCGAAGGGCGCGTATGGTACGAATGTGATGTGAATTACGCAGGCGGCTTCCGCGGCGCGGAGCGTCTGCTATATTCCAATGATGGATTGATCTATTACACCAACGATCACTATGAGAGCTTTACCCCCATCTACGGGGAGGAGGAAACACCATGAGAGAGGTTTATCTGGAGGGTCGGCTCATGACCGACCGCACAGCGGCGCATGCTGAGCTGAAAGAAAAACTGTCCCTGCCGGAATATTACGGCGCCAATCTGGACGCTTTGTGGGATTGTCTTGCCGAGATTTCGCAGGAGACCGTCATCACTGTCCGCCACCCGGGGGCAATGCTTTCCGCTCTGCGGGAATATGGCTGCCGCCTGCTTATGACTCTTTTTGAGGCGGAAACGCAAAATGATGCCCTGCATATCGTTATTGGTACCCATACTGTCGGAGAGGGGGAGAAGAAGTGAACGCATTTAGTTTTCCGTCGAATTTCGCACTGGGCGCAGCCTCTGCAGCAACACAGATTGATGGCGACTGCAAGCAGAGCAACTGGTATGACTGGTATCAAAAGGGCAAAATCAAGGATAATAGCGACCCGGATATTGCCACCGATCACCGCGGCCATTTAGAGGAGGACACTCGCCTTATGGCGGAGATGGGGATTCGCCACTACCGCTTCGGACTGGAGTGGGCGCGGCTGGAGCCGCAGGAGGGCGTGTTCTCCATGGAGGAGATCGGGAAGGTGCGGCAGGAGATCGAGCTTCTGCACCAGAATAACATTCATGTTCTCCTCACACTGCACCACTTCTCCAATCCCCTGTGGTTCGAGCGCGCGGGCGGTTTCCTAAACAAAAACGCCGTGGAGCAGTTCTTTGCCATGGTGGAATTTGCTGTTCGTCAGCTCGGCGATCTGGTCGATGAATATGTTACTGTCAACGAGCCGAATGTCTACGCTGTCTGCGGCTATCTGGGCGCAGGCTTCCCTCCCGGGGAGTTCAGCATGCCCCACGCTCTGCGGGTCATGAAGGTGCTTGGGGAGTGTCATCGCCGTGCCTACCGTCTTATTCACAGGATTCATAAGGAGCTGGGCTATGCCGAGCCGAAGGTCGGTCTTGCCATGCATATGCGTGCTTTTGTACCGTATAATGCCAAAAACCTGTGGCACCGCATCGCCTGCCGCATCTCGGAATACAACTTCCAGACCAAGCTGAATAAAACCTATATGCTGGGCAGGGACTGCCGCTATGCCGATTTCCTTGGTCTGAATTACTATGCCCGTACCGCCACCTCCGGCTTGGGGGACGGCACCCTGCCTCATGTTCCGGTCAATGATCTCGTCTGGGAGATCTATCCTGCCGGCATTGTGGAGTGTGCCGCAAAGCTGCACGAGCTTCTGCCGGAGCTTCCCATTTATATCACCGAAAACGGCACCGCCGATAATCATGATGCATTCCGCCGCCGTTATCTTTGCGAGCATCTCAAAGCTCTTTCGGAAAGCGGTCTGCCCGTTACACGCTATTATCATTGGTGCTTTGTCGATAACTTTGAGTGGCTGGAGGGCTTTACCGCCCGCTTCGGTCTTGTGCATTTCGATACTGCAACCCATGCCCGCACCATAAAAAAGAGCGGCGAATTCTATTCCCGCATGATTGCCGAGCACGGCGTCACAGAGGAGATGGCGGCGGAGGTCGAAAAGGAGGTCTACCCCAATGGCTGAAACTCCGTGGTGGCAGCAAAAGGTCATCTATCAAATTTATCCCATGAGCTTCTGTGACAGTAACGGCGATGGGATCGGGGATCTTGCCGGTATCATCTCTCGTCTGGATTATCTGCAAAAGCTCGGCGTCGGTGCATTATGGCTTTCGCCGGTCTATCCCTCACCCAATAAGGATAACGGCTACGATATCAGCGATTACTGCAATATCCACCCCAATTACGGCACGCTGGAGCAGATGGACACCCTCATCGCCGAAGCGAAAAAGCGGGATATCCGCATCATCATGGATCTCGTTATTAACCACACCAGCAATCAGCACGAATGGTTCCGGAAAAGCCGCCGCCGCATCGCACCATACACCGATTTTTACATCTGGCGCAAGGGCGAAAACGGCAAAAAGCCGACCAACTGGGGCAATTTCTTCGGCGGCGACTGCTGGGAGTTCGACGAAGAGCGCGGGGAGTACTATCTCCACCTTTTCGCCAAGGAGCAACCCGATCTCAATTATCACAACGAAGCGGTCATCGAAGCCATCGAAAATGTCATGCGCTTCTGGCTGGATCGCGGCGTTGCAGGCTTCCGCTGCGATGTCATCAATATCATCTATAAGGAAGCCATCAAGAACGGCAAATGGCGTCCCGCTCTTACCGGCAGTGAATACTACTTGTCCACCCCTGGCTGCCACCGTGTCCTGCACCGCCTTTATACCGATGTTCTTTCACAATACAATGCCTTTACGGTGGGCGAGACGGTCTTTGTCACGCCTAAGATGGCGGACGATCTGGTAAACCCCGCCCGCGGTGAGCTTTCCACGGTGTTCGCCTTCGAGCACATGGAGACCGACTGCTACAAAATAAAATGGTTTCTTCGCAAATTTAAGCCGGATCGCTTCTTTTCCTGCATTACCAAGTGGCAGCAGCAGCTTCCGTGGAACACCGTCTACCTCGAAAATCACGATCAGCCCCGCTCTGTCTCCCGCTACGGCAACGATACCAAGTACCACGATGAAAGCGCCAAGGCGCTGGCAACACTGGTGCTTACCCTGCGGGGAACGCCCTTTTTGTATGAGGGGCAGGAGATCGGCATGACCAATTTTGATTTTCCAGATATGCAGAAGGTGCGCGATGTCGAATCCATCAATATCTGGAACATCGGCAAGCGGCTGCACCTGCCGCGCTCACTGCGCTGGCGCATGATCAAGACCAAAAGCCGCGATAATGCCCGTACCCCCATGCAGTGGAACGATAGCCCCAATGCGGGCTTTACCACCGGTACGCCGTGGCTTTCGGTCAATGGCAACTACCCCCGCATCAATGCCGCCCGTCAGGAAAACGATCCCGATTCCGTCCTTTCCTATTATCGGCGGCTCATCGCCTTTCGCAACGGCAGCGAGGTGCTGCAGGCGGGCAGCTTTACCAGACTTTTCCTTGGGAACGGTGTTTACGCCTACCGTCGGGAATTAAACGGCAAAGGCCTTACCGTCGTTGTCAGTCTTGCGGCGGCGGAGCGTCCGAACCCCGTCTCGGGTACCGTTGTCCTCTCCAATTACGATAGGACGGAAGCCCCGCAGCGCCTTGCCCCCTACGAAGCCTTGATTCTGCAGGAGGGATAGGTCATGAAACATATTATCCGGCAGGGGAGTACCTTTCTCCTCTCTACCGAACATAGCGCCCTGCTGCTGCGGGTGACAAAGTACGGTCACATCGAGCTGCTGCATTACGGCGCACCGGTTCCCATCGAAGATGCCGATGCGCTGTCGGCACGCCACACCATGCCTTACGGCAGCCAGGTGATGTACACCGAGGAAGATCCCACCTATTGTCTTGATAATATCCCACTCCTTTGGTCGGGAATAGGCAAAGGAGACTTCCGTGTTCCCGCCATCGAGCTGGAGCTGCCCGACAGCACCCTCACCACCGATTTTATTTACGAGGATTGTACCATCCGCACGGGGACGCTGCCCGCTGCAGGGCTACCCGCTGCCTACGATGAAAGCGACGAAGCGGAAACGCTGGTGCTTTCTCTTAAAGAAAAGAAATTTGCCCTGCGGCTGGAGCTCATTTTCACCGTGTTCCCTGCGGCAGATGCCATCACCCGCCGCACCGTCCTTTACAATGACGAAGCCGTTCCCGTCATCATTCGCCGCCTGATGAGTCAGCAGATCGATCTCCCTCAGCAGGAGTACGAGCTGCTTACCCTTGATGGAGACTGGATCAGCGAAACGCATTGTCATATCCGTCCCGTACAGTACGGCTGCACCGTCAATGAAAGCACCACCGGCTCCTCCTCCAACCGCCACAACGCGGGCGTCCTGCTGTACCGGCAGGGGACAGGGGAGGATCACGGACTTGCCTCCGGCTTCAATCTCCTTTACAGCGGCAACCATTACACTGCCGTGGAGTGCTCCCCGCGCGGCTTTGTCCGTGTTGTCTCCGGTATCCAGCCGCAGGGCTTCTGCTGGCGGCTGCCCGCAGGCGAGATCTTCCGCACGCCGGAAGCGGTCATGACCGTCTCATCGGAGGGCTTCAACGGCGTCAGCGGCAATTTCCACCGCTTTGTGCGGCAGCACATTCTGCGCGGGGAGTGGAAAGAAAAGCCACGCCCCGTCCTCCTCAATAACTGGGAGGCGCATTTCTTCGATTTTACCGAGGCAAAGCTCCTCACGCTGGCAAGGCAGGCAAAAGCCGCCGGCGCCGAGCTGTTTGTCCTTGATGACGGCTGGTTCGGGGCGCGAAATAGTGATACAGCGGGGCTTGGCGATTACACCGTCAATCGCAAAAAGCTCCCCGGCGGTATCGAGGAACTTGCGCAGAAGATCACCGCCATGGGGCTGCGCTTTGGGCTGTGGTTCGAGCCGGAAGCCGTTAACCCCGATAGCAACCTGTACCGTGCCCACCCCGAATGGGCGCTGCAGCAGCCGGGGCGGCAGCCATCCATGGGACGGCACCAGCTCCTGCTTGATCTTACCCGTCCTGAGGTGCGGGATTACATCGTTCACCATATCACGCACCTCTTGGATCATTGCCCCATCACCTATGTCAAGTGGGATATGAACCGCCATATGAGCGATCTTTATTCCGCTGTCACGGCGGGCGGGGAGCTGCCCCACCGCTATATGCTGGGACTTTACGAGGTGCTGGAACGCATCTTTACCCCTCGTCCTCATATCCTTTTGGAGACCTGCTCCTCCGGCGGCAACCGCTTCGATCTCGGTCTTTTGTGTTATTCGCCGCAGATTTGGTCCAGCGATGATACCGACCCCATCGAGCGCCTTTCCATTCAAGAGGGGCTCAGCTATTTCTACCCGCCCTGCACCATGGGCGCCCATGTTTCACAGTCGCCCCATCAGCAGACGCTGCGGCAGACGCCCCTTTCCACCCGCTTCAATGTCGCCGCCTTCGGTGCATTGGGGTACGAGCTGGATCTGGGTGAGCTTTCCCCACAGGAGAAAAAACAGGTTTCCGAGCAGATAGAATGGTACAAAAAATACCGTCCCACCCTGCAATACGGCGATTTCTTCCGTGTCCCCACCCGGCGGCGGGAGCTTGTCAGTTGGGCGGCGATCTCGTCGGATCGAAGTCAGGCAGTCGTTCTGATGGCACAGCGACTTTGTATGGCTGCACCGCCGGCGGATTATCTCACCGTTCCCGCACTTTTGCCCACAGCACGCTACCGCGTCACAGCGATGCCACAGCAGGTAGCGGTTGCCCGCTTCGGTGGACTGGTTAAGCATATTGCTCCCGTCAAGCTCTCCGCCGACGGACTTGTAATGCGCACTCTTAACCGGCATTATGCGCTGCCGGACGGCAGCTTTACCGCGGAGGCTTCCGGTGCGGCGCTTGCCGCAGGCATTCCGCTCAATGACCAATTCCTCGGCACCGGCTATCATGAGGGGCTGCGCCTTTGGGGGGATTTCGGTTCCCAGCTATATCTTGTCGAACGGATCGACGAAAACGAGGAGGATCAAACCAAATGAACAAACTCGATAGAAGAAATATGGTTTTCTTCGGACTTGGCACCATCGGGCGGGATATGTTCTACGCCTTGGAAGCCAATGCCCTTATTTACTATCTTTCCAATGTCCTTAATCTGCCGCTGGGCGTGTTTGTCGCTACCAGCATGGTCTTTACTGTACTGCGTGTGTTCGATGCCCTCAACGACCCGATTATGGGGCTTCTGGTGGATAACACCCGCTCCCGTCACGGGCGCTTCAAGCCCCCAATGGCGCTGGGCGCTGTGGCAGGCGGTGCCTGCTATCTCGTATTGTTTGCCGACTTCGGTCTGCGGGATTACTGGTTTGTTGCAGTATTCGCCATTGCCTATATTCTGTGGGACATCTTCTATGGCTTGAATGATATCGCATACTGGTCCATGCTGCCCTCCCTATCGGTGGAGCAAAAGACCCGTGAAAAGATGGGCGCCTTTGCCCGCATCTGCGCCAATATCGGCATGTTTGCCATTATGGTCGGCTGGGAGCCCATCACCTCCGGTATGGGCAATACCCCAAAGGCATGGTTTACTGTGGCGCTCGCCGTTACCATTCTCATGCTTCTGTTCCAGCTCTTTACGCTGTTCGGCGTCAAAGAGCGCAAAGATATGTTTCACCGTGAGGAGGAAAAGACCACTCTGCGCGGTATGTGGAAGGTCTTGTCGAAGAACGACCAGCTGCTGTGGACGACCCTTGCCATGTCTCTTTTCAATATCGGCTATATGAGCACCACCACCATGGCGATCTATTACATGCAGTATGTCTACGGCAATAAGGATATGTATGCGGTGCTGGCGGCGGTCGTCGGCGCAGCACAGCTGCTGGCTTTGGTTATCTTTCAGTCCTTCTCCAAGCGTATGCCGCGCGAAAAGCTCTATCTGTTTGCTACGGTTCTTGTCATGATCGGCTATGCCATCTTCTTTTTTGCCGAAGTCAGCATTATTCTCATCGCTGTGGGCGCGTTGTTCATCTTTATCGGTCAGGCATTCATTCAGCTGCTCATGCTCATGTTCCTTGAGGACACCATCGAGTACGGTCAGTGGAAAAACGGCAAGCGCAGCGAGAGCATTACTCTCTCGGTGCAGCCCCTCATCAATAAAATCGGCGGTGCCGTTTCCATGGGGATTACCAGCTTGATGCTGGTCTGGTCGGGTATCAAGGTTGGCGAAACCGCTGCCGAAAGTATCTCTGCAGGTGGCCAGCTCACTGTCAAGCTCATGATGATCGTTCTGCCTGTAATCTTTATTTTGGGAGGCTATATTATCTATCGTGCTAAATTTAAGATTAATAAAGAAATGTACGACCGCATCATCAGCGATCTGCAGGCACGCGGCGAGCTTCACACCGAGCCGGCAGAGGTCATCGAAATGACAGAAACGGTCGAAGTTGAGATTTTAAAGGAATAACCGGACGCAAAAAGACTCCCTTGCCCGTTACGGGGCAGGGAGCCGCTTTTTTATCGCAGTATTTCGGCAACGGTAAAAATCGGTTCCGGCTGCGTCGCGCTCCTCAACAGGCGCCAGCCCGCCTTTCGTCGGGCGCCAGCCTGTTTTCGGCGGCTTCTTGCCGCCTCCCGATTTTTTCGCGTTGCATTACACCAATTTGATTCCCTCGAGGTCCACCGCCAGCTCTGTAATCTGCCAGTGGTGCTCAAGGTGTCGGCACGCTTCTGCAAATCGCACGCTAAAGCTAGCCTCGTCTGTCAGTGCCAGCAGTGTCGGGCCCGCCCCGCTGATGCAGAAGGCGATTGCCCCGCACTGCTCTGCCGCCGCTTTTACCTTGCCGTATTCGGGGATCAGGCTCTCCCGATAGGGCTGATGCAGACGGTCACGCAGCGCCATGGCAATCAGCTCTCGGTCGCCGCTGCCCAGCGCTCCCGCCAGTACCGTTGCATGGGAGGCATTATAGACGGCATCTGTAAAGGCTACCTGCTCCGGCAGCACGCTGCGTGCCAGGTGGGTGCTCAGTTCAAAATCCGGTATCGCTGCTACCCAGCGCAGCGAAGGAGAGAGCGGCAGCCGCACCGTGCGTGGGATCCCGTCCTCCACAAGGCTTGCGGTCAGACCGCCGTAAATGGCAGGCGCTAAATTATCAGGGTGTCCTTCAATCTCGTTTGTTACAGCTAACAATTCAGCTGGGGAAAGGGAAGCCCCGTGTAAAAGGTTTGCCGCCGCTGCCCCTCCGGCGATCATTGCAGCGCTGCTGCCCAAACCGCGGCACACCGGTATTTCGGCTTCTATGGTCAGCGAAAGTCCTTCATCGGGCAGACCCAGCCTTTTTAACACAGCGCGATAGCCCTGTACGGCAAGATTGTCCTCATTTTGGTATGCGGCAGGGCAGCCGCAGATGCGCAGCGCTCCGGCAGGCAGCACCTCACAGGTCAGCCGGTCATACAGCGCCAATGCACAGCCCATGCTGTCAAAGCCGGGCCCGATATTGGCAGTGGTGGCGGGCACCCGCACGGTAATCCTATTCATTTCAGTCCTCCATCTTACGGCGCACATAGTCCGCCATCTCGCTTACTTCTATGCAGTCGTGGTGCAGCACTGGCAGCATTTTCAATTCCGCCAGAGGAGCCGGCACCGGCACGCCGGTCAGTGCCTGCAGCTCGTCCATTGCGGCAAAGGCGTCTGCCGGCACTTTTTTGCCCAATGCCCCCAGCACCACCGGCGCAAATTTATATGGTGAGGCGGTACTCAGCACCACCGTTTGCCCGCATAGTCCGGCATTGTGCTGCCCTGCTACTGCCCACGCCACCGCCGTGTGCGGGTCAAGCAGGTACTTGTCCCGCTCCCACACCGCCTTTATCGTCTCGGCGGTCATCGCATCGTCACAGCACCCGCACAGGAATGTCTCCTGAATCTTTTTCAGTAGCGTATCGCTGATCTGATACCACCCCTGCCCGTTCAGCTCCTGCATCTTCTCCGCCACCATTTTAGCGTCACCGCCGCTTGCCAGATATAAATGCCGCTCTAGATTGCTGGAGACCAGAATATCCATTGAGGGTGAGAAGGTCTTGTAAAAGGGACGCCGCCGGTCATAGCACCCTGTTGTCAGGAACTCAGTCAGCACATTGTTGGCATTGCTTGCACAAAGGAGCTTGCCCACCGGCAGCCCCATGCACTTTGCAAAGTATCCCGCCAGAATATCCCCGAAGTTTCCTGTCGGTACCGAAAAATTCACCGGCTCAGTCGGGCTGATTTTACCGGTACGGCACAGTGTTGCCCATGCGTGCCAGTAGTAGATGATCTGCGGCGCCAGTCGTCCGATATTGATGGAATTCGCACTGGAAAGCGCCGCATTCTTGCTCGGCTGTACCTCGGCGAAAATATGCTTCACACCGGTCTGTGCGTCATCAAAGTTGCCGTGTACCGCCGCAACCGCCACATTGCTGCCTCGCTGCGTTATCATCTGCCGCTCCTGTATTTTACTCACGCCGTCTTTAGGGTAAAATACAACAATGGAGGTGCCTGCCACATCACAGAAGCCTTCCAGTGCCGCTTTGCCGGTGTCTCCGCTTGTCGCAGTCAGAATGACCGTCGAGGTTTCGTCCTTCAGCAGCTTCTTTGCACCGGTAATAAGATACGGCAGCAGCGAGAGCGCCACGTCTTTAAAGGCGCAGGTCGGACCGTGGAATAGCTCCAATACCCCATAGCTGCCTACCGGTACCAGCGGTGTCACTTCGGTAGAATCAAATTTTTTATAAGCTGCTTTTATCATTGGCCGCAGCAGCTCAGGAGGGTAGTCGGGCAGCAGTCGTCCCAGTACTGCCTCCGCCATGCCGGAAAAATCTTTTTGCAGCATTTTGGCAGGATCAAGCGGTAACGCAGCCGGATCGCACAGGTACAGTCCGCCGTCGGGCGCTATGCCGTGCAGCACTGCCTCGGCAGGAGTAGCGGTCAGTTGATGATTGCGGGTGCTGTTATATCTCATAGGAACTCCTTTTCTTTCATAGGTCAAGTCTTGTTTTTGACCGTTTCCTATGATATACTGTTTTTCGACGAAAAACAAGTGCTTTTTGAGGGAAAACAATCGTATCCCCCAAAACGACACTTTCAGAGGAGGAAAGGTAGCAATGAATGCAGCAATTCTCGGTTATGGTACCGTCGGTGGCGGAGTATATGAAATATTAAAGGATCGTCCCGATATTTCCGTCAAGTATGTCCTGGATAAAGCCCCTGTTGCGGAGCTTGGCGCCGTTTCCGTCAACGATTTTTCGGTGATTCTCAATGACGCTGAGGTGGATACCGTCGTGGAGGTCATGGGCGGACTGGAGCCGGCGTATGAATACATCACCGCCGCCATGCGCGCCGGCAAAAATATCGTCACCGCCAACAAGCAGCTGCTTGCTGCCCGCTATGATGAGCTGACCGCTCTCGCACGGGAGACCGGCGTGGGATTTCGCTCCTCGGCGGCTGTTGGCGGCGGCATTCCGTGGCTGCCCAATCTACAGCGGCTCAAGCGCCTCGGAACTGTCAATGAGGTCTGCGGCATAATGAACGGCACCACCAATTATATCCTCAGCGTGATGCAGAAAAGGGGATATGATTACGAAAGCGTTCTTCACGATGCCCAAAGCTTCGGTTATGCCGAGGCTGATCCCACCGCCGATATCGAGGGTCTTGATATTCAGCGCAAGTTGCTGCTCAGTGCCAATATTGCCTTTGATGCCAGCCTCACCGAGCAGCAGGTTCCGGCGGCAGGTATTGCCGGCGTCACGCGAGAAGATATCGCCGGCTTCAATGAGCTGGGCTATGTCTGCAAGCTGTACGCCACCGCCAAGCGTGTTGCAGACGGCGCCGTTCTTGCTGTAGTCGAGCCAACCCTTTTCAAGGCGGAAACACTGGAGGCCTCCGTCCCCGCTAACTACAATCTTATCACCGCTGTTTCACAATACGCCGGCAGACAGAGCTTCTTCGGCGAGGGAGCGGGAAGGCTGCCTACCGCCGCCGCCGTCGTGCAGGATCTTCTTGACCTCTGTGAGAAAAAGCAGGGCTTCTATACGCAGATCGCCCAGCCGATGCCCTCTAACAATATGTGCGAGGAACGCCGTTACTATGTTCGTTACATTGTCGATACCTGGTTTATGGATGGCTGTGTAGAAAAGCGCTGGGGCAACGGCGTGCTTACCCGTCCGGTCTCTCCTGCACAGATGCATTCTTGGTATGTGGAAGCCCGCCGCAATGATCCCGGTATTTTCTTTGCCGCATTACAGGGCTGATGGAAAGGATTTCTTGCTATGCTCAAGGTCGTTAAATTCGGCGGCTCCTCTTTGGCAGACGCCGCCCAGTTCCATAAAGTCCGTCAGATTGTGCAGGCGGATCCTGCACGACGGGTCGTGGTCGTCTCCGCTCCCGGTAAACGCTTTACCGGCGACCATAAGATCACCGATCTTTTGTACCTTTGCTATGCCCATCTTCAGTATGGCGTCAGCGCCGAAAGCGTATTCGGCATGGTGGCGGAGCGTTACCGCACCATTGCCGCTGATTGCTGCTTGACCCTTCCCATCGAAGCGGAGCTTGCCGCGCTGTATGAGAAAATGCAGCAGGGCATCGGTCAGGACGAGTTGGTCTCCCGCGGGGAATATTTTGCCGCCCGCCTGATGGCGGAATTCCTCGGTTTTGATTTTCTCGATGCCGCCGACTGGCTGCAATTCACCTTTGACGGTCAAATTGACCGCGAGCACTCCTACGAGGTGCTGCGCCGCATTGCGGAGGATCGCTGTGTTGTTATTCCGGGGTTCTACGGCGTTATGCCGGACGGGCACATTCAGGTGCTCAGCCGGGGCGGCAGCGATGTGACCGGCGCACTGGCGGCTGCGGCACTTGGCGCCGATGTGTACGAAAACTGGACTGATGTTTCCGGTATTCTTATGGCGGATCCCCGCATTGTGGAAAATCCCCGTCCCATCGAACGAATTACCTACAATGAGCTGCGGGAGCTCAGCTACATGGGCGCACAGGTACTGCACGAGGCAAGCGTATTTCCCGTCCGTCAGGCGGATATCCCTCTCAATATCCGCAATACCAATGACCCCGATCACCCCGGCACCCTTATTCGGGAACACTTTGAGGACGAGCTGGAAAGCGAAAAGAACCGCTTTATCACCGGTATCGCAGGACGCCGCAATTTTTCTATCATTACGGTGGCAAAAAACGGCTTATCTTCCTCCATCGGCAGTCTCCGTCGGGTCTTAGAGGTCTTTGAGCGGCATAATCTCAATGTAGAGTACACTCCCTCCGGCATTGACAGCGTTTCGTTGGTGGTGCAAAGCGGAAAAGCTGCCTCCTGTCTTTATTCTATTCTGGGCGAGCTGCAAAAGGAGCTTCGCCCCGACAAACTGCAGGTGGCAGAAAATATCTCTATCGTGGCGGCAGTCGGGCGCAAGATGGCGTTTCGTCCCGGCATCTCCGGCAAGATCTTTGCGGCACTGGGCGAAAACGGCATCAGCATTCGCATGATCAGTCAGGGACCGGAGGAACTCAATATCATCGTGGGCGTGGATAATGCCGACTTTGAAAAAACGGTGCGTGTGCTGTACGAGAGCTTTGTCAGATAACCGAGAGGAGGATCCACCATGAAAAAAGCCAATGTCACCATACTGGGAGCGACCGGCGCCGTCGGTCGGGAAATGCTGAAGGTTCTGGAGGAGCGTAATTTCCCGATAGGGGAACTACGCTGCCTTGCCAGCGCCCGCAGCGTCGGAAAGCGGCTGCCGTTTGCCGGAGGAGAGCTCTCCGTCGACGAGGCGACAGACGCTGCTTTTGCCGGCGCCGATATCGTGCTGGGTGCGGCGGAAAATGATATCGCCCGTCGCTTCGCCCCAGCCATCAAGGCTGCAGGTGCTGTTTTTATTGATAATTCCAGCGCATTCCGTCTGGAACCGGAGGTTCCTCTTGTCGTGCCGGAAATCAATCCGCAGGACGCATTGCATCACGATGGAATCATTGCCAACCCCAACTGCTCCACGATTATCACGGTTGTGGCGGTCGCCGGGCTTTGCCGGCTTTCTCCCATTCTTTCCATGAATGCTGCTACCTATCAGGCGGTCTCCGGCGCCGGCGCCGGCGGACCCATTGAGCTGGAGCAGGAGGTTGATGCACTGTATCGGGGCGAGCCGGTGCAGCCCCATGTGTTCCCATATCAGATTGCGTATAATTTGATTCCCAAAATCGGCAGTCCCACCGCTAATGGTTACACTTCCGAGGAAATGAAACTCCAAAATGAAGGCAGAAAGATCCTCCATCTGCCGGAAATGAAGGTTTCCTGCACCTGCGTACGGGTACCGGTTATTCGTTCTCACTCCATCGCAGTCACCGCACGGTTTGCCCGTCCCATCTCGGTGGAAGAGGCGAGGGAAGCGGTTGCCACGGCTGCGGGCTGCCGTTTGGTCGATGATCTTTCCAATAACATCTACCCCATGCCGCTGGATACCAGCGATCAGGACCTTGTCTATGTCGGGCGGATCCGTCCCGACCTCACCGATCCCAACGGGCTTTGCCTGTGGTGCTGCGGCGACCAGATCCGCAAGGGCGCTGCCACTAACGCAATCCAGATCGCCGAGTTGCTGCTTTGATTTTTAGCTACCCGCCGTCCCCGCTTTGGGGACGGCAAATTTTTTTCGTAAAATTTCATTTTTCCCCTTGACAAAGTGCGGAATTTGCGCTATTCTAATTTCAGAACAACGCAAACGGGAAATGCGTTGCGCACTCAATGATTTGGCTTCGCCGAAAAACACTTATAACAGAAAAGCACACGGTCTCACCACCGTGTGTTTTTTTACGCCATTTCTCCCTCAAAATTCCAAAACTGTAAATCCTTTGTGAATATTTGTGCGAATTTACCTTCGCTTGACAAGAGCACATACGGTTTTTGCGGGCATAAATGCCGTATGG
>ERZ779852.1538-NODE-1538-length-21273-cov-2.409746_pt1 | contig 21273 bp, 13 predicted proteins | sample MGYA00511559_ERZ779852 | MGnify/ENA primary metagenome ERZ779852 (study PRJEB29588, sample SAMEA2157977) | human gut metagenome | biome: human gut; feature: human-associated habitat; material: faeces | place: Denmark | collected 2008/2010 ...
GGATGCCCGTGACCACGGCGGACAGGTCGCCGATGGAGTCGGGCTTTTTCATGAGCTTGCGGTAAGCCCACTCAAAGAACACGCACGACACGATGGACACGGCCAGCGGGATGAGCGCCTGCGCGCCGAACTGCCACACGCCGACGCACAGCGCCGGGAGCAGGGCGATGATCACGTCGAGCATGATCTCGCGCGTGCCGCGCTTGGCGCGAACCTGAGGCTGATAGGCAGCGTCAAAGGTATATTCTTTCGGTGTCATTTCGTTTCAGCCTCCTTTGCAGCGGCTTCCGCGCGGGCCTTTTCTTCGGCCGCACGGGCGGCGAAGAGGAGCTTCGCGGTCTTGAAGGTATGGGTCAGGGGCAGACGGCCCGGGCAATTGTACGAGCAGCTGCCGCACTCGAAGCAGTCAAGAATGTGGTACTTCTGCATATTCTCGAAGTCGCGCTTCTGGTAGTACTTATACATGTACAGCGGCTCGAGCTTCATCGGGCAGACGGTCAGGCACTTGCCGCAGTGGATGCACGTCGGGTTCTCGACGGAGCGGTCTTCCTTGTCGGTGAAGAACAGGATGCCCGCGGTGCCCTTGATGTTGGGCGCCTCGAGATTCGTGGCGATCAGGCCCATCATGGGGCCGCCGAGGACGATCTTCTTCGGCTCGACGACGAAGCCGCCGCACTGCTCGACGATGTAACTGAACGGAGTGCCAAAGCGGCACTGCAGGTTGTAGGACTTATCGCCCATGGCGCTGCCGGCAACGGTGAGGACACGCTCGATGCTGGGCATGCCTTCGTAGCAGGCGCGGTAGATGGCGTAAGCCGTCTGGGTGCTGATGACGTTGCAGCCGACGCCGGACGGCAGGCCGCCGGGCTTGACCTCACGGTTCGTGATGGCCTTGATCTGCATCTTCTCAGCGCCCTGCGGGTACTTGACGTTCTCCGGCACGATCTCCACGCCGTACTGCGCGGGATTTTTGGACAGGAGCAGGTCGATGGCGTCCTGCTTGTTCTTCTCGATGCCGTAGTAGGCCTTGTCGAGGCCGGACGCGATGCGCGCCAGCTCGATGCCCTTGAGCAGCTCCTCGGGGTGGTTCTTCATGGTCAGGTGGTCGCCGTTGAGGTACGGCTCGCACTCTGCGCCGTTGATGATGAGGGTATCGACTTTGCCAAGGCCGCCGCGAATCTTGAACGCGGTCGGGAACATGGCACCGCCGTGACCGACGATACCGGCCTCGCGGATGCGGTCAAGGATGGCTTCGGGATCCTTCAGCTGCTCGGGCGTCAGGGGCGCGAGATCCGTGCAGGGGGTGTCCTGGAAGTCATTTTCGATCACGATCGCGGGGATCATATCGCCCAGGGGGTGGGGTCTCGGCTCGATGGCGATCACCTTGCCGGAGACCGTCGCGTGGATGGGAGCGGAGACGGGTGCCGGATTGTCAGCGATCTTCTGACCCATCTTCACATAATCGCCCACCGCGACCAGCGGTTTGCAGGGTGCGCCGATATGCTGCATCATCGGGAGCACGACCTGCGGCGGAGGAGCAATGACGGTCACCGGGACATCCGGCGCCTTCATGTAGTTGGGATGAACTCCGCCATGAAACTTAAAGGGCATTTGCATCACCTCTCTATTTTTTGACCCACATATATTAGCACGCCAACCTAATTTCGTCCACCAAAAATGGCGGAAAAACATCAAATTGTACTAATTTAAATATTAACGAACCTGCAAAAAAGCTGACAAATCCAACATTTCCGGAAACTTTGCAACATTTTGTGCATATTGGTTGGATTTTTCGCCGCCGCGGTCCGCAGCGCGGAAAAAAATCCGCGTCCGGGGCTTAACAAGCGCGGAAAAATCCTGTAAAATAGATAGTAAATGCGCTGCCGGCGCGCCGCCGGCAGAAAGGAGGCCACGTTATGCTGACACCCTGGGCGGATACGCTCGACCGCGCGCAGCCCCTGCCGGAGTATCCCCGGCCGCAGATGGTGCGCGACAGCTACCTGAATCTCAACGGCCCGTGGAGCTACGCGATCACGACGAGCGCGAACAAGCCCGCGCAGGCCGACGGCACGATCCTTGTGCCCTTCTCGCCCGAGAGCGAACTGTCCGGCGTGGGGCACGTCCTGCAGCCGGAGGAATACCTGTGGTACATCCGCACGGTCACGCTGCCGGACGGATTCAACGTCGGCCGCGTGCTGCTGCACTTCGGCGCGGTCGATCAGACCGCGACCGTGTGGTGCAACGGCGTGGAGCTGGCCACGCACACGGGCGGCTACCTGCCGTTCACGGTGGACATCACCGAGGTGCTGGCCAAGGAAAACACGATCCTTGTGTGCGTGCGCGACGCGACGAACAAGTCCCAGCTCCCGCGCGGCAAGCAGACGCTGCACCCGCACGGCATCTGGTACACGCCGCAGAGCGGCATCTGGCAGACCGTCTGGGCGGAACAGGTACCGGAGCATTATATACAGTCGCTTCTGTTTACTCCGGAACTGCCGGAAGGACGCATCCGCTGGATGCTCACCGCGTCCGCGCCGAAAGGCGCTCGAATCGAAATTTCCTATCAGGGAACTCCGGTCACCGAGGGCGTAACGGACGAGGACGGCTGCGGCAGCGCCGTTCTGCCGCCGGAGCAGCTGCACCTGTGGTCCCCGGAGGCGCCGAACCTCTATGACGTAACCGTCACATTGGGGGACGATACCGTCAAAAGCTATTTCGCCATGCGCACCGTCGGCACCGGGATAGACGCAGCAGGTCATCCGTGCCTGCTGCTGAACGGGCAGCCGTACTTCCACCACGGCGTGCTCGATCAGGGCTACTGGCCGGACGGGTTATATACCGCACCGTCGGACGACGCGCTGATCTATGATATCGAACTGATGAAGCGTCTGGGCTTCAACATGCTGCGCAAGCATATCAAGGTCGAGCCCATGCGCTGGTATTATCACTGCGACCGGCTGGGCATGCTGGTCTGGCAGGACATGCCCTCCGGCGGCGGACAGTACAATCTGCTGACCATCTCCGCGCCGCTCATCACCGGCATTCATCTCAAGGACAGTCATTACCGCCTTTTTGCCCGTACGGACGCGCAGGGCCGCGAGGACTTCACACGCGAACTGACGGGGCTGATCACGCAGCTGCAGAACTGCCCGTGCATCGTCTTGTGGGTGCCGTTCAACGAGGGCTGGGGACAGTTTGACGCGAAAAACGCAGTGCGGCTGATCCGCAGGCTCGACCCCACGCGGCTGATCGACCATGCCAGCGGCTGGCACGATCAGGGCGTGAGCGATGTGAAAAGCCTGCATGTGTACTTTAAGTCCTATCGCTTCCGGCCTGACAAGAAGGGCCGCGCAGTCGTTCTGTCGGAGTTCGGCGGATACAATCTGCCGGTTGCGGGACATACCTGGAACACGAAAAACTTCGGCTACAAGGGCTATCAGACGCCCGAGGCACTGGGCGAGGCGGTCAAAACGCTCTATGAAACGCAGATCATTCCTGCACGCAGAGCGGGGCTTGCCGCCGACGTTTACACGCAGCTGAGCGATGTAGAGGATGAGGTCAACGGCTTTGTGACCTATGACCGGCGCGTGGAAAAGCTGCCGGAGGCGCTGATGCAGGCCATCGCGCAGGAACTGAAAGGAGATTGACCATGAAAAAACGGATACTGGCGCTGCTTCTGGTGCTGACGCTGCTGGTGCTCGGCGGCTGCACGGTGCGCGACACGGTGCAGGTCATGGGAATCAGCGTTACGACGCTGCAGGAGTTGGCGGACGCTGCGCTGTCCGAGGACACGGAAGCGCCCGAATCGGGCGAGCAGTTTGTCACTGCCGAAGACCCGGAGGTCACGCAGACTGCCGACACGGTCGATGCGCACGGGTATTATTACGATGCAGAGCACGTCGTTCTGTATCTTGACGCCTACGGCCATCTGCCGGAGAACTATATCACAAAGTCCGATGCCCGCGCGCTCGGCTGGGAGGGCGGCAGCGTTGAAGCATACCGGGAAGGAGCCGCCATCGGCGGCGACCGCTTCGGCAACCGCGAAGGGCTTCTGCCGGAGGAAACAGGAAGAACCTATACCGAATGCGACATCAACACGCTCGGCGCGGACTCGCGCGGGGCCGAGCGGCTGATCTTCTCGAACGACAGGCTGTATTTTTACACGTCCGACCACTACGCGTCGTTTACGGAGCTGACCGTGGACGGAGGCACCGTCATATGGAACTGACATACCGCATCGACTGCCGGGAACTGACCTCGCGCGCCGCCGCGCACGACTGCTTTGCGCGCGTGTTTTCGCTGCCCGCGTCCTATGGGCGGAATCTCGACGCACTGTACGATGTTCTGACCGATCTGCCGCCGTGTACGCTTATATTGGAGCATATTGACTGCCTGTATGGTACACTCGGGCCGTATGCGGAAAAGCTGCTTGACACCTTCCGCGATGCAGCGCTGGAAAACAAAAATATCCAAATTCAAGAAGATGCCAAAACTTTTTGAGCATTTTTCGTGCCTTGTCTATATTGCCAGAAAACAGGCGTTTTTCCTTGTGTGAATTGTCAATTTACAAAGTGCGGCATTGTCGGATAAAATACGCAATATGAACGAACTGTGAATAAGTCGTTCAAGAAAGAGAAATCAAGGAGGAACTCTATGGAAATCCAAACTGGCGCATTGGTTATTGTCCTTGCGTACATGGTCGGCATGATGGTCATCGGCTACGTCGTCGGCAAGATCAACATCAAGGGCAGCGCAGACTATCTCGTTGCCGGCCGCAGAATGGGCCTGTTCATGGTCGCGTTCTCGCTGTCTGCCAACAACATCGGCGGCGGCAGCACCACGGGCCTGGCTCAGAAAGCGTTCGGCGCATGGGGCGTCAGCGCGATCTGGTACGTCCTGGCCGCATCTCTTGCCATGATCCCGCTGGCCTACTTCGCTCCCAAGATCCGCAAGACCATGGCTGTCACGATTCCCGAGGTCGTCGGCCGCCGCTTCGGCAAGGTTTCCAGCAACTTCACGGCAGTCCTCAGCGTCCTGTCGCTGTTCTGCCTGACCTCTTCCCAGATCGGTGCTTCCGGCGCTGTTATCAACGCGCTGATCCCGACGATCCCTCTGAACGTCTGCCTGCTGCTGGCCGGTTTCGTCACCATCTTCTACACGACCTTCGGCGGCATGATCGCGGATCAGGTTTCCGACCTTATCCAGTTCGGCATCATTCTCGTCGGTCTTGCCATTGCAACGCCGATCGTCCTGAAGCATGCCGGCGGCTGGGCTGCGATCTCCGCTGCTCTGCCCGGCGAAAAGCTGAACATGACCCAGATCGGCTGGGCCTCCATCATCGGCTACTTCTTCAACTACTTCTGCACCTTCCTCTGCGGCCCCGAGATGGTCTCCCGCTTCGAGACCTGCAAGGACGAGAAGACTGCAGTTCGTGCTTCCTTCCTCTGCGCCATTCTCATGGCTGCCATGGCAATTTTCCCGACCCTCCTCGGCCTCGCTGCCTTCGCTCTGAAGGATCAGCTGCCCAGCCTTGCTGAGAACGGCTCCAACGCCATGATGGTCGTCACTGGCACCTATGCGCCCGGCATCATCACCGGTCTCATCTCCGCCGCCATCATCTGCGCGACCATGTCCTCGGCAGACTCCAATCTGCTGTGCATGTCCACGATGATCATCAACGACATCTATCCCGGCTTCGGCGGCAAGAAAAAGCTGAATGACAAGCAGACCATCTTCTATACCCGTCTGTGCAACGTTATTGCAGCGCTCATCGCCATGTGCATCTCCATGTTCGGCGTTTCCCTCGTCGCCATGAACACCTTCGCATTCGGTATCCGCTGCGCAGGCCCGTTCGCGGCATATGGCCTCGGCCTTGCCGTTCCGAAGGCAACAAAGAACTCCGGCCTGATCTCCATCTTCACCGGCACCATCGCTTTCGTCGTCTGGCAGCTTCTGTCCAACGGCGGTACGCTGTGGTTCATGATGCCGGTCGTCTTCGGCAGCCTTGTCTCCGTCATCACGTTCTATGTTGTGAACCTGATCGAGTGGAAGCGCGGCGTTCCCGCTGCTCCCTCCGCTTACGCTGTCGAGGAAGCCAAGTAATCCCTCTTCCCCCAACTGAAACCGCCCGCCCTGCCATGCGGCAGGGCGGGTTTTCTGCCTCTTGACATTTTCTGCAGAGTTCGTTAAAATCTGTTCATCGGAGGGTCGATTCATTGATTATTCGGCTGGATAAGATGCCGGGCATGCGTCCGGGGTTTTATCCGGTCTTTTTTTGGAGTTGAAGCTATGGAAAACCAGAAAAATGATTTCCTGAACGGGCCAATTCTTTCCCCGCTGCTGCGGTTTGCGGGGCCGGTGCTGCTGGCGCTGTTTCTGCAGGCGATGTACGGCGCGGTCGATTTGATCGTTGTCGGAAAATTCGCGGGCACAGCGGACATCTCCGCCGTCTCGACCGGCAGTCAGGCTATGCAGCTTGTCACATCGCTTCTCGTCGGGCTCACAACGGGCGTGACCGTTCTTCTGGGCCAGAAGATCGGCGAGGGCAGGCCGGACGAAGCCGGGAGTGTCGTCGGCAGCGCGATCTGCCTGTTCGTGTGCGTCGCGCTTGCGCTAACGGCGCTGCTTTCTGCGCTGACCGAGCCATTCTGCCGTCTGCTGCAGGCCCCAGAGGAGGCCTTTGTTCCCACGACACAGTATGTGCGCATCTGCTCGGCGGGAACGCTGTTCATTGTGGCGTTCAACGTCAGCGGCAGCGTCTTCCGCGGGCTTGGCGACTCCAAAATGCCGCTGATCACGGTTGCGATCGCGTGCGTTACGAACATTTTCGGCGATCTGCTGCTGGTAGACGTATTCCAGATGGGTGCAGCCGGCGCGGCGCTTGCAACGGTGTTCGCACAGGCGGTCAGCGTGATTTTGTCCCTGTTCGTCATCATGCGCCGCAAACTGCCCTTTACGTTCCGCAAGGAGCAGCTGCGCTTTGACCGGCCGCTCACAGCCGGAATTCTGCGTCTCGGCATTCCGATTGCGCTGCAGGACGTGCTGGTCGGCGTGTCGTTCCTCGTCATTCTGGCTATTGTCAATTCTCTGGGACTCTTGCAGTCTGCCGGCATGGGCATTGCGGAAAAGGTCTGCGCGTTCGTCATGCTGCTGCCGTCGGCATTTTCTCAATCCGTGTCCGCGTTTGTCGCGCAGAATACCGGCGCAGGTAAGCCGGAACGCGCAAAAAAAGCGCTGCGCTACAGCGTCGCCGTCTCGCTGTGCATCAGCGTGTTTGTGTTTTACTTCAATTTCTTCCATGGCGATCTGCTCGCTGGAATTTTTGCAAACGACCATGCCGTCATTCTCGAAGCGGCAGACTATCTCAAGGCCTACGCCATCGACTGTCTGCTGACCTCATTCCTATTCTGCTTTGTCGGCTATTTCTCCGGCCTCGGCAAGACAGTCTTTGTCATGACGCAGGGCATTCTGGGCGCGTTCGGCGTCCGTATCCCCGTGTCGTTCGCCATGTCCCGGCTGCCGAACGTGCGCCTGTTCTACATCGGCCTCGCGACCCCCTGCTCGACCGTTGTGCAGGTCCTGCTGTGCCTTGGCTATTATGCGCATCTGGCCCGCAGGGAACGGCGCGCATAGCTTGGACGCGGTTGGTGCATTCTACTGGTACAATTTCGCCATGGTTCATGCCATTTTATACGATTGTGCGCTTTCAGAAAACCCCGGACGGGCTTTGGCCTGTCCGGGGTTTTTTTATGCGATATCGTACTGACTCTTGTAGATTTCGTAATAGAAGCCCTTTTTCTCCAGCAGATCGCGGTGCCTGCCCTGCTCCACAATACGGCCGTCGCGCAGAACCAGAATGAGGTCGGCATCGACGATCGTGGACAGGCGGTGGGCGATGATGAAGCAGGTCCTGCCGCGCATGAGGCGGTCCATGGCTTTCTGGATGAGCAGTTCCGTACGCGTATCGACATTGGATGTCGCTTCATCGAGAATCAGCAGTTCGCGCTGCGCGAGAAGCGCCCGCGCGATGGTCAGCAGCTGCTTCTGGCCAGAGGAGATCGATGAGGTATCGCTGCCGACCACGGTATCGTAGCCCTTGGGGAGCGTGCGGATAAAATGGTCGCAGTACGCCTCATCGCAGGCGCGGATAATTTCCTCGCGCGTCGCGTCCGGCTTGCCGAAGGCTACGTTCTCGGCGATCGTGCCGCCGAAGAGCCATGTGTCCTGCAGCACCATGCCGAAGCGGTCGCGTGTGGAGGCGCGGGAATAGTTCGCAATGTCGTGCCCGCTCAGCAGGATGCTGCCGGAATCGACGTCGTAGAACCGCATGAGCAGATTCACAATCGTCGTCTTGCCCGCACCGGTTGGGCCGACGATGGCGACGTGCTGGCCCTTTTCCACATGCAGGTTCAAATCTTGGATGAGTTCGGTATCCGGCTCATAGGCAAAATCCACATGTCGGAACTCCACGCTGCCGTCTCCGCCCGCAGGAAGAGCTTGTTCGATCGGCGCTTCCTCCGGCAGTTCCAGCAAATCGACGATCCGCTTCGCAGCGGCCTTGGCCTGCTGCAGCGTACTCAGGCCGTTGGAAATCTGCTCGAGCGGCTCGGAAAACTGCCGTGCAAACAGCACCAGCGTCACAATCACGCCCACCGGAACGCCCTGCCGCACGATCAGCCAGCCGCCGAGCAGATTGATGGCGATATACGCCAGCGAGTTGGACGCAGTGATGACCGGCTGGACGATGGCGGAGAGATAGGTTGCTTTCGCCTCGGAGACGCGGCGCGCATCGTTGATCTCCGCGTGGCGTTTGGCGCAGTGCTCCTCGAGATTATAAGCCTTTGTCGTCGCGTAGTTCGTGTAGGCTTCTTCCACGACGGAATACAACTCGCCGGACTGCTTGAACATCTGATGGAAATACGTTTCCGACCGGCCCGCGATCTTTGCTGACAGCCAGATGGAAACCGGCATGAACACGATCACGGCCAGCGAAAGCTGCCAGTTCTGCAAAAACATCACGACCGCGATGGCAAGGATCTGCAAAAAGCCGCCCGTGATGGTATCGAGCACGGTATGCAGGGAGCCGCCGATCCGGGACACGTCCTCTGTCATGCGCGAGAGAATATCGCCGACGGGCGTATGATCGACAAAGCTGACGGGCAGGCGCTGGATTTTGTCGGAGATCTGGATGCGCAGATTGCAGGTAAAATACCGGCTGACGGCGCGATTGAGCAGCTGCATCTTGCCGTAGCTGACGGCCGCGCGCAGGAGATACACACCGGCCAGCGCCAGAAGCCCCGGCGCCAGCTGCGCCAGAACAGACGTGCCCGTCTCCGGCGCGTCAAAATAGTCAATTAAGGTCTGCACCAGCGCGCCCATCTGCGTCGGAATGATGAGCGCGCACACAACAAGCACCAGACTCATAAACACGCCAAGCGCAAGCTGCCAGCGGATGGACTTCGCACCCTTCAGCAGCTGAATAAGCGCGTCGGCGGAAACGTGGTTTTTCTGTTCCTGCTTCACTTCGTGTCACCTCCTGTCTGCGAGGCGTAGATCTCCTGATAGATCTTACAGCGGGACAAAAGTTCCGCGTGTACACCGTGATTGACCAGCCGCCCGCGGTCCATGACGAAGATGTGATCCGCGTTCATAGCCGAGGTGATGCGCTGGGTAATGACGATCTGGGTCTTGCCCTGAATTTTCTCATTGAGGCTCCGGCGCAGGTTCGCTTCTGTCAGGAAGTCGAGCGCAGAGAAGCTGTCGTCGAAGACATAGATCGGCGCGTCCTTCAAAATCGCGCGTGCGATGCACAGACGCTGCTTCTGGCCGCCGGAGAGGTTCTTGCCGGACTGCTGGAGCGGATGCTCCAGATGCTCGGGCAGGGAATTGAGGAAAGGTGTGAGCTGCGCGATATCGGCGGCTTCGAGAATGTCCGCTTCCTCCGCGCCGGGACGGCCCATCTCGATATTGTGCCGGATAGTGCCAGAATACACGGCGGTCTTCTGCAGGACGCAGCTGATGTTCTTCCGGATCACGCCCCGGTCGATCTGCGAGGCACTGACGCCGTCGAAGAGGATCTGTCCCTCAGTCGGCAGGCGGAAGGACAGCAGCAGCTGCACGAGCGTACTTTTGCCGCTGCCCGTGCCGCCGATGACGGCGATCTTCTGTCCCGGCAGGATGTGCATGCTGACGTCCTGCACAGCAGCCTCCGATGCGCCCTCATAGCGGAAGGTCACATGGTCGAAGGTAATTTCGCCGCCGAACGTGTGCTCCGCGCCCTTGGCTGTCTCCTGCATTCCTGTGGCGTGAAAGATCTCGCCGATGCGATCAGCCGCGACCTTTGCGTGCGGCAGCATGACCATGGCAAAGCCGCCCATCAGAACGCCGTTGGCGACAAGCGCCAGATACTGGATGATGGCAAAGATATCGCCGCCGGAGATGGCGTGGCTGCCCGTCTCCATGCGCCAGCCGCCGAGCCATATGATCGCCACGCCTGCGAGATTCACAAGCAGCACGGCCGCCGGACTCAGAAGTCCCATCTGCACGTTGGCATTGATGATGTTCTCGGCCATGACGTGTGTGGCGTCGGCGATCTTCTGCTGCAGACTCGCTTCCTTATTAAATGCGCGGATAACGCGGATGCCGTGCAGACGTTCGCGCATGACGTCGTTCTGGATATCGATGTACTTATCAGATGTTTCGTGCAGAGGGCCGATGCGCTTGCTGATGGGCCGGACGATCAGGAAAATCGCCGGGACGAACAGCAGCAGGATCAGGCTCATCGTCACGTCCTTGCGCAGCGCCAGAATGACACCGCCGAAAAACAGCACCGGAATCGTAATGAGGCTGCCGGAGATCATCGATGCGACCCAGGAGACGGTGCCGATGTCGTAGGTTGACCGGGACAGGAGCGCTGCCGCGCCGATAGAATTGAATTCCTCGAACGTCATATTATTGACGAGGGAAAACACGTCTGTGCGCAGATCGGCATTGAAACCCGCGACCACGTCACAGCTGATCTTCCGCCCGGCCAGAAGCGCGGCAAGACCCGCCGCCGCAACGGCCAGCATCCACGCGCAGCAGCGCACAATATATGCAAAATCCGACTGTCGGACACCGTTATTCAAGATGTCGTTCATAATCGTCGGCAGCAGCAGATCGCACACTGTCGCCGCCGCGACCAGCAGCATCGCCAGTGCAATGCGCCTGCGGTACGGCTTCAGATAGGGTAGGATATCCTTCATGAATGGCTCTCATTCCTTTCTGTCAATCAAATTCCAAGAGACAGTCTTAAAAGGTATTATACCATAGAAAACAAACGTTCGCAAGCGTCAATTCCTTTCTATTTTGCAGACCCGCGGCCAGAGAAAACGGCAGATATTCCATCCGGCGGCCGTCTGGATTTCTTTTCCTATCAGCAAGGAAAATCCATATAATTATCGGCAAAAATGTCGAAAAGGGTTGAAATTTACTGGAAAAACTGCTATTATTATAGTCCGCAAAGAGGCATTTACTTTCATGAGGGCGCGCCGAGGCATATATGCCAAGTCCCGGACGCACGCCGAACAAAACCGCATCTTACAAAAGGAACAGAGAAATCATGGGAAAGCGCACAAGCAGGCCTGTTGACCTGCCGACCGCAGAGCAGCTTGCGACGGAACGCAGGCGGCTGCGATATAAAAGCAAATATAGCCGGACGCTCAGAAGTACGGTTGCAATTCTGGTCGTCGTCGCAGCGCTGGCGGTGCTGATCGCTACGCTCTGGATGCCGGTGCTGCGCATTTACGGCAGTTCCATGTCACCGACGCTGCAGGATGGCCAAATCGTTGTCAGTATCAAAAGTTCACGCTTTGAGCCAGGCGATATCGCCGCGTTCTATCACGGGAACAAGCTTCTCATCAAGCGGTATATCGCAGGCCCCGGGCAGTGGGTTGACATCGACGAAAACGGAAACGTTTTCGTTGACGGGTCGCTGCTGGACGAACCGTATCTTATGGAAAAGGCTTACGGCCAAACCAACATCGAACTGCCGTATCAGGTGCCGGACGAGCGATATTTCCTGATGGGCGACAACCGCGACGTATCCGTTGATTCTCGGAACACGACGGTCGGCTGCGTCTCGACGGAGCAGATCGTCGGCAAGGTCATTTTCCGGATCTGGCCGCTCAACGTATTCGGCCCTGTATATTGATAATGTAACTAATGTAACAAAACACGCACAGAAGCGGAAAGAGATGAGGTATCGGCATGCGGAGACATCTGCCGGTTCGGACAATCAACTATCTGAAAACACATCTCCAAAAGAAAAAATGGCGCCGCGTCGTGACGGTGCTCTCCTGCATCGTCGTGTTCTGCACGACCTATGCGCTGATCCTTCCAGCGGTTACAATGTCGCAGCAGCCGTTCTGCGGAAAGGAAGAGCATATCCACGATCCTGAAAGCTGCTATGCGCGCGTGCTGGTCTGCGGACAGGATGCGCCGGATGAAGACACGCCGGAGCAGCCGGAACACGTCCACACGGACGCATGTTATCAGGAGGAGGCCATTCTGGTCTGCGAACTTGCAGAGGGCGAGGGTGCCCACCTGCACACGGCGGACTGCTTTGACGAAGCGGGCAATATCGTCTGCGGTCTGGAGGAGAACCTCGGACACCAGCATACGGCCGACTGTTACCGCACAAGTTGGGTGCTCATCTGCGGACAGGAAGAGGGCGCGGACGAAGAAGCCCCGACGCAGCACGAGCATACCGATGCCTGCTATGAAGATCTGCTTATCTGCGAACTGGAGGAGCATCAGCACAGTCTTGCCTGCTATTCAGACCCCGAAGCCGACCTGGAGTCCCCCGCCGTATGGGAGCGGACAATCCCGCAGGATCTCACGGACGATTTGGCTGCAAATGTCGCGGCAGTCGCAAACAGCCAGCTTGGCTACGCGCAGAGCAGCCGCAACTATGCCGTGGATGAAAACGGCGGGATTCACGGCTATACGCGCTACGGCGCGTGGTTCGGCGATCCATATGGCGAATGGTGCGCCATGTTCGCCTCTTTCTGTCTGCACTATGCAGGCGTCGAGCAGTCCGTCTTCCCCTATGCCTCCGGCTGCATCTACTGGACAGAGCAGCTGACGGCCGCGGGACTCTATGCCACCGCCGGAACGATGGCTCCAAGGACGGGCGACCTTGTCTTCTTTGATCGAGACGGCGACCGCCTTGCCGACCATGTCGGCATCATCACAGACGCACAGCCCGAAGCGATCACAACTGCGGAGGGCAATGTTGGCGGCTGCGTCGTCAGAAAAACCTATGCCCTGGACGACGCCTCGATCCTCGGCTACGGCGTCCTGCCCGTCAGCGCGCCGGATACCCCGGATGAACCGGACACCCCTGACGAACCGGATCCTGGCCCGCAGCCCATCTGCGGGTTGGAAGCACACACGCACGGCCCGGACTGCTACAGCGAAGATGGGCTTTTGATCTGTCCGCTGCCGCAGCATACGCACACGGCGGACTGCTACGAGCAGTTGGAAGAGCAAACGCCGCTGTGTGGTCTGAACGAGCATACACATACGGAAAGCTGCTATGATGCGGACGGAACGCTTCTCTGCACGCTTCCGGAGCATACGCATACGGATTCCTGCTATCTCCCGCAAGAACCGGCCAAGCAGGACTTCAGCTATGATGATGCACAGCTGCATCTGCGCGTCACAGTCGAAAGTCCCCAGCCGCTGCCGGAGGGTACAGCGCTTGCCGTGCAGACGGTGGACGCAGACAGCACGCTTCTGTCTGCGTCCGCATCGAGCGGCGCGGAGCAGTGGATCGTCCGGCAGATCGGACTGACACAGGCTGAAACGCCGGTCGATACCAGCGAAATGACGCTGACGGCGGAGGTTCTGGTCAAGAGCGCCGCTCTGTCTTCCCTGTTTGAACAGGCGGACGAAGATATACTGGATGCCGACACGGGCGTGACAGTGTCCGTCATGCAGACGGACGAGGATGCAGGTTTGCAGGAGGTCGAAAGCGTAACGGTCGCGCCGGGCGAGTCTGTGCCCGTGCTGACGGTCAGCGTACAGGATGGGACGCTCGTTCTGCTGGCCTCGTCGGCGAATCCGGAATTCACGGTGCAGTATTACGCGGAAATTCCGCGCTTCGCCTCAGAGGGACACGCTGCACTGACCATTTTTGACACAAGCGGTCAAAAGCTCCCAACCAACGGCACAACGAACCCCACAAGGGAGCTTCACCTGACAGAGGCTGGGACGCTGACAAGCAAGAATGCCGGAAACGCAACGCAGGAATATGTCGTTGCGACTACGCCGGAACTGACACGGATGTACGCCGACAATACCTTTGAATATGTCAGCGCGCCGGAGCCGAAATATGTTGACAAGCTGATGGACAACGAGCACTATCAGATCAAGGAGATCTGGGTGCTGAAGGACGGCCGGGACGGCGCCAGTACCAGCGCGGACGACTGGGATGTTTACACCTACTCCGACTCCATCCGCTTCACCAACCGGCAGGCTGCCGCCGCGCAGGATCCGAGCCTCATTTATATCAAGCCCGGAAAGCAGACTGTGCTCCGGCTGGTCTACGATGCGGTGCAGGACAACTTCACCACCCCCGCCGCGTTCTATGACTATGACATTTCCAGCGGAACGAACGGCGCCGGAAAGTGGTCAACCGGCATCACGGGCATCAATTCGCAGGGGAACTACGGAACCAGCACGAACGGTCAGCGAAAATGGGATTCGTACTGTGATGTGCTGGCCTTCGGCAACGCGAACTGCGGCACCGGTATGGGCAACTACAAATTTGACAATGTCTATCTGAACCGCCACAGCGGCATCAATTCCGGCTGTGCCTTCGGTCTGGTAAAGGGGCTGCAGGACGGCAAGATCGTTTATGACGACTGGGTCGTCGCGCCGAAGCTCTTCAACGACGGCGACGCCAACGGCAAGCACACCTATTCCGGCAGCAGTCTGACGTTCCAGCAGGTGGGCGATACCTATACGCTCACCGCGGCCAGCGTCGCAGGGCTTGGCTCCATCGACCGGCTGGATAAGTTCTTCAATCCGTCGCCCAGCGCCAGTACGACGCACACGCATATTTACACAAACGACTTCTGGCCGCTGGACGCGGCGAAAGAAAAGAAAGACCCGCTCTTCGGCAGTTACAGTAATCCGATCTATTATCAGGGTTTCAATAGTGATGACGGTGTCAACGGATCAAACTGGACAGATGAATCCTCAACGCTTCCGTTCAGCGACGACGGGCAGGCGCACAACTCCTTCTTCGGCATGCAGTACGCCGTTGAATTCACACTGACGCCGGACTATATCGGGCCGCTGGAATACACGTTCTTCGGCGACGACGATATGTGGGTCTTTTTGGACAATACGCTCGTCTGCGACATCGGCGGCGTCCATTCCTCGGTCGGCGAATACGTCGATCTATGGGACTATCTGAGTCAGGAAGGCCGGACAGAGACCGAGAAGCACACACTGACGGTCTTCTATACCGAGCGCGGCGCGTCCGGCTCCACCTGCTACATGAACTTCACGCTCCCGTCTGTCTCCGGCATCAACATCAAACAGACAACGGGCGGCCTGATGGTCTATAAGGAGGTCTCCGGCGAGACTGACCCGGAGCAGGCGTTCACGTTCCACGCCGTCTTTACCAGCTCAGACGGCAGCGCGCTCACGGACGATCATACCTGCTATCGCTATAACGCAAACGGCGTCAGAATTGATCAGTTTAATCTCCATTCCGGCGGCAGCTTCCAGCTGAAGGCCGGAGAGCATCTGGAAATTCTGAACCTGCCGGTCGGCACAAGCTACGCCATCGTCGAAGACAGCGCCGCCGGCTATACCACGACGCACACGGTCAACGGCGTCGTCAGCGCAGGCGCAAACGCCACAGGCATCATTGTCAAGGATACGCTGAACGAGGTCGTGTTCACCAACACACGCGGAACTGTCCCGCTGCGGCTGCAAAAGCTGGACCAAGATGGCAATCCCCTCTCGGGCGCAGTCTTCCGCCTCCAGAACGCGGACGGAGACACGATCAATGTCGTCAAAAACGGCGACGGCAGCTACTCCGCCGTCAGCCGCGCCGCAGATGTGATCGAACCCGGCAAGCTTTACTACATCACCGCTGCCGGCGACCAAAGTTATGTGGTCGGACAGAACACCTCGCTTTCGACCTTCGACGCGCAGCTGCAAAAGAAAACCGGCGCAGATACGCAAAAGGTTCGCGTCTACCAGCAAACGGACGGTTCTTATAGCTTCCAGAGCGCTGCGAACGGCAAATGGCTCGATCTGGACCGCGGTAAGCTGGACAACGGCACGCTGATCCATTTCTGGGAAAACGCCAGCACGCCGACAACGCACGACAACCAGAAGTGGTATCTGTCCGTCAACAAAGACGGCACATTCAAGATCAAACCGCGCGTGGCCGTTCTGAACGAAAGCACAATCGTGTTTGACCTGAATCAAGCGGCGTTCGCCGAGGGTCAGAAAATTCAGGGCTGGGCCGACAACGACTCTCCTGCACAGAAGTGGCTGCTCGTTCCGGTCGATCCAGTGCAGTCGCCCGCCGCGACGCAGGATCTGGAGGTCGGCGCAACCGGCGAACTGACTGTGACCGGCCTGCTGCCCGGCTGCTACACGCTGACAGAAACGAAAGTCCCAGCGGGCTTCCGGGATTCGCTCGGCGAGATTTCCCTCAAGGTCACGGCAGACGGAACCGTCATCCTGACAAAGCCGAACGTTTTTGTCGAAGTTGACGGAAAGGGCGCTCTGCTGAAGATCAAAAACCAGCATGAGGATGTTGATCTGACGCTGGAAAAGCGGCTGCTCCACAGTACCGTTACCACAAAATTCTCCTTCACCGTCACCTACACCACACCGGACGGGAGCACACTTCAGGAGACCGTGCAGCTGCGGGGCGGCGACCAGCAAACACTCACGCTTCCCTATGGCTCCGAGGTCACGATCACGGAGGAAAACCATGACGGCTTTGCCGTCGCGTTCCAGACCGGCGGAACGACGCTGGACTCGGACAACGGCTCCTGCACGTTCCGCCTTACGGAGAATATTCTCATCACTGCCGTCAACTCAGCCGGCTATGCCCTGCCCTCCACGGGCGGAGGCGGCACAGGCTGGTTTATGACCGCCGGACTGCTGCTGCTCTGCGGCGCAGCGCTCGCAGGCATCTGTCTTAGAAAGAGGAGGGATGCCCACTGAGGTCATATGGCGGACAAACCGCGTTTCTGTTTATCAGGATCATAAAAAACAAAAAGCAAGAAAGGAAGAACAAAAACAAATGAAATACATCAAAAGGACCCTGGCTCTGCTGCTGGCCGTTGTGCTCGTGCTGGCGCTGAGCATTTCGGCATTCGCAGTTGACACCAACGGTAGCATTAAGGTCGATAATGCGGTTGTCAACAAAACCTACACCCTGTACCGCATTTTCGATCTGGACAGCCACAACACAGACTACTCTGCAATCAACTACAAGGTCAGCGCAAAATGGGCAAACTTCTTCGTAACCGGAGCAGCAGGCCTGAACTATGTCACGATTGATGACATGGGCTATGTGACATGGAAAGACGGCGCAAATGCCGCTGACTTTGCCGCAGCTGCGATTGCGTACGCTAACGCTAAAGCAAATGGTATTGCTAACGATGGCCAGAAGACGGCCACAGGCAGCATTGTCGAATTTACAAACCTGCCGCTTGGCTACTATCTGGTTCAGTCCGATCTGGGCGCGCTGTGCTCGCTGGATACCACCATGCCGAACGTGACCATCAAGGAAAAGAACGGCGAGCCGACTGTTGATAAGGAAGTCGAAGAAAACGGTGTCTACGGCAAGACCAACGACGCCAACATCGGCGACACCGTCAATTTTAAGACCACCATCACCGTTACGGACGGCAGCCCGGTCGCCTATATCCTGCACGATAAGATGAGCGCAGGTCTGAACTTCGATCCGAACAGCGTGACCGTCAAGGTCAACGGCAAGAACTTTGCCGCTGCAAACTACGATCTCGTTACCTCCAGCCTCACCGACGGCTGCACGTTTGAACTCCGATTCCATGATGCAGACAATGCCAGCGTTTTGAAGCCGAACGACGTTGTGACTGTGGAATACTCCGCAACGGTCAACGATCAGGCCGTGATCGCCAGTACCGGCAACCCCAACGACACATGGCTGGACTATGATAACACCCATAGCACTGAAAAGTCCACAACCCGCACTTATGTTTGGGAAATGAAGGTCATCAAGTTCACCAAGAAGAACAACGAAGAGGTCAATCTGAAGGACGCACAGTTTGTTCTGTACAGACTCAACGGTACAACGAAGGAATACGTCGTTGCTGACAGCAGCAACAAGGTCACCGAATGGACGGAGAACACCTATGACTCCAATCTGACCTCCAAGGCGACTGTCTTTACCACTCCTGAAAACGGTACGTTCACGATCAGCGGTCTGGATGCCGGTACTTACTATCTGGAAGAGATCAAGGCTCCCGCAGGCTACAACATGCTGAAAGAGCCGATCGAGATTGTTATCACTGCATCGATCGATCAGGCGTCTGGTGCCGGTACGGCTACCGTGACCTATAACAAAACCTCTACGGGCGATGTCAAGGTTGAAAACCAGACTGGCACGGAACTGCCCTCCACCGGCGGCATCGGCACGACGATCTTCTACATTGTCGGCAGTCTGCTGGCTGTCGGCGCTGTGATTCTGCTCGTGACCAAAAAGCGCATGGGCAAGACTGAAGGCTGATCATCCCAGCTTATAGGAAACAGGTGCGCGGCCTCGGCCGCGCACCGCTCACAGCATCAAGGAGAAGCCTGCAAATGAAAAAACATCTGTCCACGATTGCGTTGATCCTCGTGCTGTTTGCAGGCGTGTCCCTGCTTCTGTATCCGACCGTCAGCGACTACTGGAACGCCCGCCACGCCTCGAAGGCTGTGGCGGATTACACGCAAAACGTGCAGGCGCTGGACCAGGACGCCTATGACGAGCTGCTGGCGGCGGCGGAGGACTATAACCGGTCGCTGCTGACGCGGGAAAACGGCTTTTTCCTGACCGAGGAGCAGCAGGCGCAGTATGAGAGTCTGCTGGACATCAGCGGCACCGGTATCATGGGCTATATCGAGATTCCGTCCATCAACGTCTCTTTGCCGATCTACCACGGCACCAGCGATTCCGTTTTGCAAATCGCGGTCGGACATCTGGACTGGACAAGTCTCCCGGTCGGCGGCGAAAGCACACACTGCGTCCTCTCCGGCCATCGCGGACTGCCCAGCGCAAAGCTGTTTACCAATCTCGATCAGATTGTCGAAGGCGATACGTTCATCATCCGCGTGCTCGACGAGGTTTTGACCTACGAGGTTGACCGCATCCTGATCGTCGAGCCGGAGGACGTCACTGCCTTGCAGATTGAGTCCGGAAAAGACCTGTGTACGCTTGTCACTTGCACGCCCTACGGCATCAACTCCCACCGGCTTCTGGTGCGCGGCCACCGCGTTGAAACCGAGCAGGAGGAAGCGGCCGTCCGGCTCGTCTCCGACGGCATCCAGATCGAGCCGCTGCTCGTCGCGCCCGTCGTGGCGCTGCCGATGCTGCTGGCGCTGCTGCTCGTTCTGCTGCTGTCCGGAAACAAGCGGACACACAATGACGAGACAGATGACTCGGACGCACCCTCCTGAGTCTTCGCTTTGAGCGCCTCGCATTATTTCGATATCGTCGTATATATATTCAGCTATATCGAAACATTAGCTTGCATCCATGGCTTTCGGATGGTATGATGAGTTTGCTGAAACGGACAGCGGAATGCGCGGAGGCATGCGGCACTTGTTCGTTCCAATTCCTCGTCATCCTTTCTGACATTTCTGACATCTCCTCTCCGCATCCGCACCGCACATTCGCAGGACCCCGCCGGGCATTCGCCGCCCGGCGGGGTCCTGTGCGTTCGGCAATTTTATCATTTTTTGTTTGAAATTACGAAACGCTCCATTGCAATCCCATTCGGCTGCTGGTATAATGCGAGCAGAAGCAGCTCCTGCTGGTACTGCTTTCCCAAACGCTATTTTCTTTGGAGGATAACCATGCGATATAAAAAATTTCTTGCGCTTCTGCTGGCGCTGACGCTCGTGTGCGGGAGCCTGTCCGGCTGCGCGTCTGAGCGGCAGACGGAACCGGCAGAGCCGACTGTATCCTTTACGGACTCTCTCGGTCGGACGGTCGATATTCCCGAAACGCTCACGCGCGTGGCCCCGAGCGGTGCAGTCGCGTCGATGTTTCTGGCGACCATTGCGCCCGAATACATGACGACCATCAGCGCAACGCCGTCTTCGAGCCAGTATAAATATCTCGACCCGCGCCTGATTGATCTGCCGACGACCGGCCAGATGTATGGCAGCAAATCGACGCTGAATCTGGAATCCATTCTGACCTCCGGTGCGCAGATCGTGATTGATCTGGGCGATAAAAAGGACAACATGGCCGCCGATCTGGACGCGCTGCAAAGGCAGATCGGCATGCCCGTGATCTTCATCGAAGCAGATCTTCCGCATATGGCCGAAGCGTACCGAACGCTCGGGAACATTCTGAGCGGAAAAGAAGCGCGCGGCGAAGAACTAGCGGCGTTCGTCGAAGAAACCGTCTCGATGGCGAAGGAAAATGCCTTGAAAATTCAGGATGCCGAACGCATTTCTGTCCTGTACACGTCCGGCTCGTCCGGGCTCAATACGAACGCAAAGGGCTCCATTCAGGCGCAGGTGCTCGACCTCATGGGCATTGAAAATGCCGCCGTGGTCGAAGACGTCAGCAATAAGGGCGGCGGCAATCCCATCAATCTCGAACAGCTTTACCGCTTTGACCCGGACGTGATTTTATTTACAGCAGGCAGCACTTACTCGACTGCGGCAGACGACGAGGCGTGGCAGGCTACGACGAAGCGCTGCGCGCGATCGAAGCCGGACGGTATTACGAGATTCCATCCATGCCCTACAACTGGCTTTCCAATCCCCCGAGTCTTAATATGCTGCTGGGCGTATGGTGGCTGGGAAATCTTCTGTATCCGCAGTATTATGCCTATGATATGGTAGAAAAGACACAGGAAATATTCAGGCTGCTCTGGTCTTACGATCTGAGCGCGGACGAAGCGCGAGCCATGCTCGCAAACTCTACGCTGAAGGGTACGCCATGAAAAAGCTTCTGATTCTCGCTGCCGCAGTGTTCGCCCTCGGCACCTCTACCGT
>ERZ779852.1547-NODE-1547-length-21191-cov-5.829958_pt1 | contig 21191 bp, 16 predicted proteins | sample MGYA00511559_ERZ779852 | MGnify/ENA primary metagenome ERZ779852 (study PRJEB29588, sample SAMEA2157977) | human gut metagenome | biome: human gut; feature: human-associated habitat; material: faeces | place: Denmark | collected 2008/2010 ...
CGCAAGATGGGGATGCTCAAAAACGGCGTACCCTCTGAGGCGACCCTGTGCCGTGGTGATTAAACAAGCTACGCGGCCCTCAGGCTCGGCGGGACCTGGATCCCGGGTGCCTGAGGGTCGCGTGATGTCGTCTATGCGCATATTTTGTGCATATGCACTGGCTGTGGATCAGAAGGCGAAGGAGAATTGTGCCTGGATGCGGCTGTCGTTGGCTCCGCCGAGATCCCAGGTGTAGTGACGGCCGTAGAGATACTCAAGGCCTACCTGCAGGTAGGGGGTAATCTTGTAGAAGCAGTTGGCTCCGGCATAGATGGCGCAGCGATAATTGTCGGCAGAGGCTACGCCGTCCGCGTCGTTGGCTGTGGCGTAAGGTTCTACGTCCCAGATGCGTGCATACGACCCTACAGCGTTAAACTGCAGTTTGCTTGTCACATCGTAGGAGGCTCCGAACACCAGACCCATCATGGGGTTGGCGGTCATCTCGCCTACTTTGCTGTCTTTGGGGGTGAAGGAGAGAGCACGGCCCGTGAGGTCCTGGATGTAGCAGCCCAGACCTTTGCCGTAGACGCCCTGGAAGTTGAAGGTCAGCGGGCGGTAGAAGCTGAAGTTGCCCGAGAGCTGCACACCCCAGCCGGCTTCGTGGCGGGTCTTGTCGGAGATGAGGTCGCGGTAGAAGAAGTTGCGGAAGATACCCGACAGGCGTATGCGGTTTTGCTTCGAGGCGGCATACTCGATGTATGCAGGGATGTCGGGAGCCTTCTGCGAGGCTTCTGAGGTGACGGATACTCCGTAGAAATCGTGGCGGTAATCCTTGCCGCGGTATACGCCGTTGGAACTGTAGAAGGTGGGCATCTCGATACCGGCGCCGAAGGCAAAGCCATTGTAGGAGCGGGAGTTGTAGAATATTGAGTAGGTGGTGCCGGAGATGTCACCGCAGGGGCCGTTGGGGTCGATGGTGGCAGGCTGAGCAGCGAGACCGTCCTGGAAGTTGGTGGCGGTGACACCAGCGGTGATGCCGCGCCATGTCACATAGGCACGTTTGAGGATCATTCCCTTAGTGTCGTGGTTGGTGGCGAGTTTCACGTATCCTGTCACCTCGTTGTCGGTGCCGGCCAGGCCTACGACGGTGAAGTCGAGATAGGCGTTGAGAGGATTGATGAAGAAGGCGCTGCGATGGCCGCTCTGAGCCGGTACGGGGATGGAGCCGGTGACGAAGTCGATGCCTCCGCCGGGGGCGTTGTAGAGGTCGTTGCCCAGATCATAGCCTATGATGGGGTTGATCTTGCCGCCGATAGAGAGGATGAAGCTGTTGTCAGGGGTGCGGATGGCAAATTTCGGGCGCGGGATGGAGTTGGGCTCCACGGGGCGCACGCGGTCGAGGATCTCGCCGATCTCGTTGTTGGTGCCTGTGATCTCGAAGGCTCCGGCGGTGAATATCACGTCGTCGTCAGCGCTGTCGTAAGCGGTTTGTGCTATGGCCGGAGTGGCGGCTGCGAGTGTCAGCAGCAGGGCCGGCAGGTGAAATAGATTCTTCTTCATTGTGGTTTACAAAATAATAGTTGAGAGTGTGATTGTAAGTAAATATCGCCCCTTCGGTATATAAAATGAACGAGAGGCGCGTTTGGTTCGGCAGGGGAGTGTTAATTAACCATCGCCCAAAGTGTTAAAGCTGCTCTTAGAAGGAGAACTGGCACATCAGCCCGGCACGGCGGGCGTAGCGGTGGGTGCCGTCCATGTTCATGCGCATCCCCAATCGTACCATCCGCGCATGCGCACCACCCCGCCAATGCCCAGCAGCATGTTGGCGCTCTTGCTCATGAACAGAAATGTCGGTGCCTCCGGATCCTGCGAGTGGCGAAACTGGTCGTAGTAGAAGGCCAGCACCAGATTGCGGATCGAATCCTGCTCGGGTGGGAGCTCGGGCTCGGAAGTGAAGCGCACCATGCGCGGCCCCTCCCCCTCGAGGCTGATGACGCGAGTGGTGTTGACCAGCGAGTCGATGTGCCTGTCTACCTGGCTTTTTGTGTGGCCGGCGAGCGGCATTGCTGCCATCAGGCAGCCTATGGCGATGCTAAGTGCGTATTTTGTCATATCTCTTGCGGGTTGAAACGTGAGTGATGAATATTTGGAAATCTTAACAATCCGCGCGCCCCTAATGTTGGCTGACGGCCGCCGTCGTCGGCCGATTCTCGATAAAAAACAGGCCGACAGCGCTCCAAATAAATAATATTTGTATCTTTGCAGCAAACAATCATCAACAAAGAAAAAGCAATGAAAAATCTATTCCGCAATGCTCTGCGCACTCTGGCCTTAGTGGCTGCAGTAGTCATCAGTGCCTCCGTCGCAATGGCCGACGACGCCCCTCTCACCGAGGAATTTTGCGAAGAAGGGATCTCCAAAGCCGAGACCGCATTGGCCAACATAGTGAAAAATATCGAGGAGATCACCACCCCCGAGCAGCTCCAGGGTCTGCAGCGTGCCGTCAACACCATCGAATTTCGCAACGTTCGCAAGAAATACGGCAAAATTCAGCTCACCGACGCCCAGCGCGAGCGCCTCATCGAGGCCAACAAAAAGGTGGCTCAGGCCATGAAAGATATGCTCGACCGCCTCGGCGCCCCCTTCGACGTGCGCGAAGCCCTCTCGGCCGAAATCTCCGACAAGAAGATTGAGGAAGAGATCACCAAGTGCAAGACCCTCCGCGAGGCCATGCAGTGATCGCGCCCCCGGCCCTCCGCAGGGCGGGAAAATCTGATTTGGAGTTAAATAAAGTTAAAACTCACGCATTATTGCCGCCGATTTAGCAAAAAACACTACCTTTGCAAGACATACATGCGCCAAAGCGAATGTGCAATGCCTGGGGATGACCGGTTTTGACAGCGCGTAGAGGTGGTGTGTAAGCATGCAGAGCAACGATGCCTACGCTCTATAATCTGGGACATCGCAATTTTAAATGGCGAGAATAACTACGCTCTTGCTGCCTAATCGAAGTACAGTAGATTACGCTTAATCTCCGCAACAGTTGCAGAGACAAGACATCGCCCGATTGTCCTTTTCCTGAGACTAATCGACAAGGCGGTGCAGGTAAATCGGGAATAGGGGGCCGAAAGCCGCGAGAAGCCCCCGAAATTTTAGCGGATAAGGACGACGTTGGTGGTTTGGAGCCTGCGGCGTCACGAAAATCAAGTCCGAACTAAGCATGTAGAAAGCGCATTAGTTCCGCGTTTGGACGAGGGTTCAAGTCCCTCCATCTCCACTAAGTGTTCCGGACACCTTCCGGACGACACAAGACAAAATCAAGACAAACCGCAGAATTTCAATCAATTCTGCGGTTTTTCGTGTCTAAAAACATCGACTCAGGACCGATGTCGGACAGAAAAAAGACCGCCACGGACGACTATTCGTTACTATGTTCTACATGGAATATCCGAGCAGTTCCAGAATCATCGGAGCGAGAAGAGCAGTGAAAAGACCGTTTAGTGTCAGCCCTATTGATGAAAATGCACCAAAGCGTTCGCTGCGTTCCATAGCTGCTGAGGTGCCTACAGCGTGGGCTGCCGTACCGATAGACAGGCCACCCGCAATGGGCGAATGGATATGGCTCATCTTTACAATTTTAAACCCTGTCATTCCTCCGAAAATCCCGGTGACCACTACCACCGCAGCAGTGAGGGGCGCAATACCTCCCATGGCATTTGAGATCTCCATGGCTATGGGTGTAGTGACCGCCTTTGGAGCAAGCGAGATGACAACTTCACGAGTGGCACCGAATAACTCGGCGAGAAGAACAACGCTTACAATACCGGCAACACATCCTGCAAGTTCCGACAGCAGAAGCGGAAGAATTTGCCGTTTTATGGACGAAAGCTGCTTGTAGAGAGGTACACCGAGGGCAACCACGGCAGGCTTGAGCCAGAAGTCAATGTATTCTCCTCCCTTTTTGTAAGTATCGTAGTCGATATCACACATCAGAAGGAAAGCAATCATTGCAGCTATTGCAATAAGGATAGGATTGAGCAGCTTTATTCCGGTGCGTTTCTGAAGGAGCTGCGCGCCGAGGTAGAAGCCGAAAGTAAGGGCTATGAGAAAAAATTTGTTTTGCAGGAAATCCATTATTCAGCCTACTTTGCGTATTTATGACTCAACTTGGAAGAAGCGGAGCGCACAAGCTGGTGAACCCAACCTGTAACAGCAATGATTATGAATGTGCTTATGACAGTGGCGAAAACAATGGGAATCCATTGGTCGGCAATTATCCCCAGACAATTCATGAGACCGATACCTGCGGGCACAAAGAAGAATCCGAGATTATGAACAAGGAAACCGGATAGTCGTTCCACCCATCCCAGCTTCACAATTCCCAATTTGAGCGATGCACACAAGAGCACCATGCCAATAATGCTTGACGGAATCGCAATGCCGGTGAGATTTACCAGAAATTCGCCAATGGCGAGAAATGCAAACAAAACACCGAATTGTATTATCATAATGTCAATCGAGTAATTTCGGTGCAAATTTATATAAAAATACTGAAACTTTAGGTCTGCAGAATAAAGAATCAGAAATTGCATTTGCCCTTGGACTCTGCGATGGTAATGGAATCCGGGGTAATTTGATTTTAACATATTGGATGCGGTATAATCGGGAGGTTATTTTGTATATTTGCACGGTGTGGAGGGTTAGTATTCAAAAAAGATGGCTAAGTTGACACTGATACGGATCTTGTGACCTTGAGATGATAATCATGAAAAAATTTTTTGCAACAGTTTCAATGCTCGCTGCGGCGGCCTACTTCGCGCAGGCCTCCGGGCCGGCATTGCCCCCGGACGCCGCCTTGGAGGCGAAAGTCGAGGCCACCCTTTCGGGTATGACACTCGAAGAGAAAATAGGACAGATGACCGAGCTGACCATAGATGCGCTTGTGAGCCGGAAGGATGACGAGTTTTTCCTCGACCCTGATAAGCTCCACGAAGCTTTCGCTGTCTACAAAGTCGGTTCGGTGCTCAATGCCCCCGGCGGCCCTACGGCACAGACTCCCGAGAAGTGGGAGCCACTGATCGGGCAGATTCAGGATATCTCGATGAAAGAGATCGGCATCCCCTGCATCTACGGCCTTGACCAGAATCATGGCACCACCTACACCCTGGGCGGAGTACTGTTCCCGCAGAATATCAACGTTGGAGCGTCGTTCAATCCCGACATTGCCCTCAGAGCGGCTGAAATTACCGCCTATGAAACCAGAGCGGCCAATTGCCCGTGGACTTATTCGCCTACCGTCGACCTCACCAGAGATCCCCGCTGGAGCCGTGTGTGGGAAAATTTCGGAGAAGACCCTCTGGTCAATGCCGTAATGGGTGCAAGTCAGGTTAAGGGCTTTCAAGGAGAGGATCCCAACCATGTAGGTCCTCATCACATCGGCACTTCCGTTAAGCATTATCTCGGATACGGCGCGCCGCGCACAGGCAAGGACCGCACACCGGCATACATTTCCCCCTCGGATTTGAGAGAGAAGTTTTTTGAGCCATACCGTGCCTGCATTGAGGCCGGAGCTCTGACGGTGATGGTGAACAGCGGCTCTATCAACGGCCGACCCGTTCATGCCAACTACGAGCTGCTTACCGAGTGGCTGAAAAACGACCTCCGGTGGGACGGCGTGATAGTGACCGACTGGGCAGACATCAACAATCTTTATACCCGCGAGCATGTTGCCGCCGACAAGAAGGAGGCCATCGAAATCGCCATCAACGCCGGTATAGATATGTCGATGGATCCGTACGACCTCAATTTCTGCACTCTGCTCAAAGAGCTTGTCGACGAGGGTCGTGTGCCCATGGCTCGTATCGACGATGCTGCCCGGCGTATCATCCGCCTGAAATACCGCCTCGGGCTGTTCGACGCCCCCAACACCTTCCGCAAAGATTATCCGAAATTCGCATCCGCCGAGCATGAAGACGTAGCCCTGAAGGCGGCCGAAGAGTCGATTGTGCTCCTAAAAAACCGCAACAGCATACTCCCGCTCCGCCAGAGCGCGAAGATACTGGTCACCGGCCCGAACGCCAATTCGATGCGCTGTCTCAACGGGGGCTGGAGCTACTCATGGCAGGGACATATCACCGACCGTTTCGCTTCGCGCTACAACACCATATATGAAGCCCTTTGCAATAAGTTCGGCAAAGACCGCATCGTGCTTGAGCAGGGTGTGACCTATCCTGCCGAAGGCGCATATTACGAGGAGAACGAACCCGAAATTGAGAAGGCCGTAGAGGCCGCCGGCGATGCCGACATCATCCTCGCATGCATCGGCGAAAACTCTTATTGCGAGACCCCCGGCAACCTGTCGGATCTCGCTCTCTCCGCCAATCAGCGCAATCTGGTTAAAGCCCTCGCCGCCACCGGCAAGCCGATCGTCCTGGTAATCAACGGCGGAAGGCCCCGTATCATCAACGATATTGAGCCCCTGGCCGACGGCATCCTTGATGTGCTCCTCCCCGGCAACTTCGGAGGCGATGCCCTCGCTAATATCCTCGCAGGCGATGCCAATCCCAGCGCCAAAATGCCCTACACTTATCCGAAGAATCAGGCCGAACTGACCACCTACGATTATCGGGTGAGCGAGGAAACGGATAAAATGGAAGGTGCCTACGACTACGATGCCGTGGTGTCGGTGCAGTGGCCCTTCGGCTTTGGTTTGAGCTATACCACATTCAAATACGACAACTTCGCATGCTCTAAAACCGAGTTCGATGCCGATGACACACTGCTGTTTACCGTCGATGTCACCAATACAGGCTCCGCAGTCGGCAAGGAGGTGGTGATGCTATTCAGCAGGGATATGGTAGCCTCTCTCACACCCGAAAACCGCCGTTTGCGGGCCTTCCGGAAAGTGGAACTGCAGCCCGGCGAGACCAAGACCGTCACCTTGCCAATAAATGCATCCGATCTGGCATTTGTCGATTCAGATGGCAAATGGACCCTTGAAAAAGGCGACTTCCGCATGCAAGCCGGCACCGAAGTGCTAAATCTAAAGTGCACCTACCCCCACAAATGGTCCACCCCCAATAAGTCTACCCCCCGCTTGTAAACCGCTTGTATCTCATTGATTCACCTACAAAAAAGGAGGCTGTGCCCCTTTTTGTTGGTGGGAGGTGACAGGCCGGGCTCCGCGTTGCGGTCAGGCGTGGGCGGCGAGGGCGGGGCGGCTGCGGAACTCGGAGTCGCGGAGCTTGGCGAAGGCGCGCAGATACTTGCGCACGGACGATACCATCTCCTGGGTCTCCTGCAGCATGTTGACATAGACGTAGAGCACACTCACGGTGGAGGCGTCGCAGTCGCGCAGGCGGTCGTGGGCGCGGTGATAGGTGTCGGAGACTATATCTTTGATTTCGTCGCAGTGCTGGCGCAAAAGACTGATTGTCTCCAGGTTGCCGCTCTCCATCAGCGCGATGGTGTCGTTGAAAAGGATGCCGATGCGGGTGCGCAGCAGCTCACATTCGGCGGCGTAACTCGGCGGGAGCGGGGTGAAGTTGTTCTCCACATGCTCGCGACAAACCTCGTTGATACGCCGCAGGTTGTAAAGGATGTTCATGCAGAGGTTGTTGCTCAGGTAAAACCATGTGCTCTTCTCAATGGCCATTTCGCGTGTGAGATAGCGCAGGCAGAGCGTCTCTTTGCGCCGGGCGTTTTTCAGCACTGTCTTCTGTTTGGCCAGATTCGACTCGGCTTTGTTGAGCACACGGGCATTGTCGCCGATGAAAGCTGCCGTTATGTCGCGGTACATCTCAGCGGCATAGGTGATAAACCGCAGCTGCTGTTCGGTGATGTACATCAGCAGCAGGGGCCAGGTCTGCGTCTTGTCCTGATTGGTGATAATGGTCTGAAACAGCACGTCTCCGCCGTTCTCGGCTTCGTTTTTGCGGCTGAACCGGCGGTTGCTTCTGATGATGATGGCGATGGTGACGGCGGCCAGAAGAAACATCACCCAGATGCCGCCATAGTGCATGGCTGCCACTATGATGCCGGCGCCGATAAAGGCTGCCGCAGCCGTCAGAAACCATCCGCCTATCACGGAGATCACGCCGGTGATGCGAAACACTGCGCTTTCCCGGCCCCATGCGCGGTCGGCGAGCGAGGTGCCCATCGCCACCATGAAGGTGACGAAGGTGGTGGAGAGAGGCAGCTTGAGCGAGGTGCCCAAAGCTATCAGCGCACCGGCCAGCACCAGATTGACCGAACCGCGGATGAGGTCGAACGATGCGCCCTGATCCATGATGGTCTCGTCGACATTAAACCGCTGGTTGAACCACCGGCGCACATGCGGCGGAGTCACCCTCCGCACCCATGAGATGACGGAGAGGCTCCAGCGCACAAGTCTGCGGCTGATGCGCGACGAGCCGAACATCTCGTCGCCTCCCTGCTGCGAGCCGAGTCCTATTTCGGTCTTGGTGACGTTACGTGCTTTCTTCGAGGTGGCGAGCGACACCACCATTATCAGCCCCGCGCCGATAAGGAAGTAGATCGGAGTGTTGGCCGGCCCGTTGAGCGACCCCATCAGATATCCGCCCGCATCCCCCGCGCCGTTGGCCACATAATCCTGATATGAGGCCAGCCCGCTCAGGGGCACGCCGATGAAGTTGACAAGGTCGTTGCCGGCAAAGGCCATCGCCAGCGCGAATGTACCCATGAGCACTACCACTTTCAGCACATTCACACGGCAGATGTGGAGCAGCTGCATCAGCAGGGTAAAGGCCGCGAAACAGCCGAGGATTATCAGCCCCGTATTGGCGCTGATCCATCCCTTCACTTCCGGTGTCATGAATGTGAGGTCCTTGGCCCCCTTGATGAGGAGAAAATATACTATAGCCGTGGCGCATAGTCCTCCGAAAATGCCGATCTTCCATTTCAGATTGCTCCGGTAGTTGAATGTGAATATCAGTCGGGAGATAAACTGCACCACCGTGCCGAAAAAGAACGCTATCGCCACCGACAGGAAGATGCCGAGGATCACCGACAACGCTTTTTCGGTATTCAGCAGGTCGTCGAATCCCAGCCCTATGCCCCCGGCCATCTTGATCAGAGCTACCACGAATGTGGCGCCCAAAAGCTCGAACACCATCGATACTGTGGTGGAGGTGGGCATCCCCAGCGAGTTGAAGATGTCGAGCAGTATGATATCCGTGACTATTACGGCCATGAAGATGCACATCAAGTCGTAAAACGCGAAGTGCTCCGGCCGGAAGATGCCGTGACGCGCTATATCCATCATGCCGTTGCTCATTGCAGCCCCGATAAAAACACCTATCGAGGCTACAATCAACACACGCTTGAACGATGCCGCTTTCGATCCGATTGCCGAATTGAGAAAGTTGACCGCATCGTTGCTAACGCCTACCGACAGGTCGAAAATTGCCAGCAGGAACAAAAATATCACTACACAGAGGAAGAGTATTTCCATCGTTTTCTCAGTTACTTATTCTTATGCAAAGTAATTGAGAAAATGTTTCATGAATGTTTCAAAATCTTTAAGATAATATTAAAGCACTGAGGGCGATTCCGGTCCTAAAGCGCTGAGGGCGATTCCGGACCTGAAGCTCTCAGTGTGATTCTGAACCTCAGTCCTCCCGTAGCGATGTTTTCAGCCACGATGGTGCCTCCGTGGAGCGTTATTGCATTTTTTACGATCGAGAGGCCCAGTCCGGTGCCCCCTGCCGCACGGCTGCGCCCTTTGTCGATGCGGTAAAACCGCTCGAAAAGGCGCGGCAGGTGCTCCGGAGCCACGCCTACGCCGTTGTCCGACAGCTCCAGCTCTATTCGTCGCTCATCGGCACGCAGCAGCCTGATGCGCACCACGGTGCCTCCGCTATATGCGATGGCATTGTCGATCAGATTGTTGAAAACGGCCTCGAGCAGCGATGCATTGCCCGTGATGGGCAATCGCCGGGTGACATCGTTCTCGATCAGCATCCCTTTCGCATCGGCTACGACCCGCCGGTCATCGGCCACGGCGCTTATGATGGCCGTAAGATCCACCGGCTCCCTGACTATCGACTCGGCGCCGTCGGTCAGGCGCGTGATCAGCGAGATGTCGGTGAGCAGCTTCTGCAGCCGTTCGACATTCGCCATACATCGCTGCAGAAATTGCTCCTGCTTCTCTTCGCCGATATTGCGGTGAGCCAGCAGGGTCTCCACACACACCTTGATGGAGGCCACGGGCGTTTTCAGCTCATGATTGATGTTGTTGGTCAGCTGCTTCTTGATGCGCTCTTTCTCCTGCTGCTCGTGCAGCGCCGCCTTATGCTCGTGTTCGCGGTCGATATTGGCCTGTTGCAGCCTGGCATACAGGCGCACGATATTGTTGGAGATCGCCCCCAGCTCATCGTTGGGAAACGGCTCGGTGTCGGATATTCTCGCTCCCTTCTCCACATCCTCCGCAAATTTATTGAGCCTCAGGATATGCTGCCCCACACGCCGGGTGGCAAAGTATCCCAGCAGGCACATCGCCAGCGCTATCATCCCCATGATCCATATGAAACTCACATCGGGCTTCAGCAGCGAGCTCAGCGATATGGAGTATGGCACCGCCGTGCGCACTATCCGACCGTCGCTGCCCTTGGTGGCGGAATAGAAATAGTAGCCGCCAGTGCTCGTGCTGTGCCGGCGCACGATGTAGCCCGAGCCGTGGGTCAGCGCCTCTCTGATCTCTTCGCGCTGCAGATGGTTTTCACCCGGCAGAGAGTCGGTGGAGTTGTCGTAGACCACCGTGCCGTCTTTCGCAATCACGCTTATCCTGATGTCGTTGAACGGGTGGAAATCCTTCAGGCTTATGTCGGCTATCGGGGTCCCTTCGCTGAGCTTGGTCAGGATATAAGTGTTGATCATCTGCAGCCGGGTGTTCATCTCCTCGGCCTTAAACTGCTTCTCCCGCTGATACTGAAACGCTATGAAGCTTCCCACCAGCAGGATAGAGTAGCCCAGTAGCCACAGAAACAGCCTTTGCGGATATGTAAGCCTATTCGATGAACCCATAGCCGTAGCCTGAACGTGTGACGATATTCTTGCCGTATTCCCCGATTTTCCGGCGGATGCGTGTGATGTTGACATCCACCACACGGTCGAGCACCACCACCTCGTCGGGCCATATCTCCCTGAGCAGCTGTTCGCGCGAGAACACCTGTCCGATATTCGCCACCAGCTTGAGCAGTATCTCGAACTCCTTTTTGGGCATCTTCACTTCCCGGCCGTCTACGTGGCATGTGCGGTTGCGCCTCGAGAGCACCAGCCCCCGGTATGCCACCTGCTTTTCGTCGGCCGGCCGGGCTGCGGCATGGGCCGCAGTGCGGCGAAGCACAGCGCGCACCCGCGCCAGCACCGCCTTGAGCGAATACGGCTTCATGATATAGTCGTCAGCGCCCAGATCGAGCCCCTTGATCATATCCTCCTCGGTGTCTTTGGCCGTGCAGAAGATTATCGGCACCATAGCCGTGTCGGGCTTCGATTTCATGATGCCGGCGAGCTGTATCCCCGAGATTTCCCCCATCATTATATCGAGCATGACCAGGTCGAACGCCGACAGATCATAGGTCAGAGCCTGCTCGGCGCTGTAAGCGGTAGCCACCTCATATCCTTCGGCTTCAAGATTGAATGCGAGGGCATCGCACAGCGTCTCCTCGTCATCCACCACAAGTATGCGTTTACTCCTTTCCATATTGCAAAATTAGCGTCTATCCCCCAAATTTCGCGCCATTTTTCACAAGTTTAATAAAAACTTAATATTGGATCAGTGTAAACCGCCGGTTTACGCCAACTTGTTGGGAGGTAAAAACATGAAATCAGCTCCGGGGCCATGCGGGGCATGGGGCCGGAGCTGAATTGGTTTCTCGGTTTTGCAGGGAGATGGTTCGCGATTTCTTCGGGGCAGGGGAGCGCTTTGTCGCTATGGGGCGAGGCGCGCTGCCTTGGCGGCCGTCGGGGCCGCGGTCTTCTCACGAGGATACCCTGGTCTTGGCTTTAGTTTTGGTTTTGGTGGCGGTGGACTTGTCGAGGTCTTTCTCCTCCTTGAGGTCTATCTCGTTGCGGTCTTTGTCTAAGACTTTGTATTGCAGATAGGCGAGCGACTCATCGGGCATCACCTTGAATTTGCCGCCGAGCTCCATGCGCCATTTCCGGTAGAGCGATATGATCCCTTTCTTGATGTAGGCGTCTACGAAGGGGTGCACATAGAGGATGAAGTCGCGCACTTTGAGATCGTTGATGAGATATTCGAGCTTCTCGCGGAGCGTGTCGGTGAAAAGGAGCGATGGTTGCACCTCCCCTTTGCCGAAACACGACGGACAGGCCTCGGTGGTGACGATGTCGAGCGCCGGACGCACACGCTGGCGCGTAATCTGCATGAGGCCGAACTTGCTCAGGGGCAATATGTTGTGGCGCGCGCGGTCGTTGGCCATGATCTGGCGCATGTGGTCGTAGAGCGCCTGACGGTGCTCGGCGGTGCCCATGTCGATGAAGTCGACCACGATGATGCCACCCATATCGCGCAGGCGTAGCTGGCGTGCTATCTCGTCGGCGGCGCGGATGTTGACATCCAGGGCGTTGGTCTCCTGGTCGGTGCCCGCCTTGGCGCGGTTGCCCGAGTTGACGTCTATCACATGCAGAGCCTCGGTGTGCTCGATGATGATGTAGGCGCCCGATTTGAAGGAGACGGTCTTGCCAAACGACGATTTGATCTGCCGCGTGATGCTGAAATGGTCGAAGATGGGCTCGGGCTTGTTGTAGAGCTTTACGATATCGGCCTTTTCCGGGGCTATGAGGCTGACATACTTCTTGATCTGCGACATTATCTCGGGATCGTTGACGTAGATGCTCTCGAACGAGGGGGAGAACACGTCGCGGAGCACGCCCACTATGCGGCTCTCTTCCTCGAAGATGAGGCTCGGCACGGGGGCGGTGCGGGCTTTGGCTACGGCATCTTCCCAGCACTGCTTGAGGGTCTGCATCTCGTGCATCAGCTCGGCCACGGATTTGCCCTCGGCCGAAGTGCGGATGATGACTCCGAAGTTTTTGGGCTTGATGCTCTCGATGAGATGGCGCAGGCGCAGTTTTTCGCCTGTGGTCTTGATCTTCTGCGAGATTGAGATCTTGTCGCTGAAGGGTATCAGCACCATATATCGGCCGGTAAAGGAGATCTCGGTGGTGAGTCTCGGGCCTTTCGACGATATGGGTTCTTTGACAATCTGCACCATCAGTTCTTGCCCGGCAGTGAGCTGCTGGGAGATGGTGCCGTGCTTGTCGATGTCGGGCAGCAGCTTGAGCTTCGAGAGGTCGGGCACGGGGCCGGCGGGCGCTGCAGGGGCTGCTTTCTGCTGTCCTTTCTTCCCCGAGGGCTGGCCGTCGGGGGTAGGTTCGCTCTGCGGGAATACCTGCTTGAGGTATTCGAAGTAGGTGGAGAAACGGGGGCCAAGATCCAGGTAATGAAGAAATGCGTCTTTCTCGTAACCGACGTTCACGAAGGCGGCATTGAGCCCGGGCATCAGTTTCTTCACCTTTGCCACGTAAATGTCGCCGACGGCATAGGCTATGTTGCGGCTCTCCTTCTGGAGAGACACAAGCCGCCCGTCCTCGAGAAGCGCTATCGACACTTCGCGGGGCTGCACATCTACGATAAGTTCGCTTTTCATTAACGGATACTTTTTGTTGCTGTTCTTTCCCCTGCCGCGCTCGGGCCTGAGGGGGTTATAAAAAAAGGAAAACAAACTTTTACGGGCCAACACGTCCCTATAGCTTAGGAACCCCGACCACACTAAAAGTTTGTTTCCAGGAGCTTGAGGCTCTGCGATGAGCCTTAGAGCTCATGATCAAGCGCACATCCGCTACCCTTCGGGGAGGAAGGGCAAGGAGCGCCTGCGTCAGTTGTCATTTCTTCTTATGACGGTTCTTGCGCAGACGTTTTTTACGCTTGTGGGTAGCCATCTTGTGGCCTTTTCTTTTCTTTCCGCTTGGCATATCGGTCAGTATTAAATGGTTATACAAACATATGTTCTTGCCCCGGCACTGCCGCCGTGCGGCGCGCGGGCATTGGGATCATCGCTTGGATGGCGGCCGGCTGCCTCTGGTGGGGAGCAGCGCTGCCGCGGGGGTGGGGAAAATCAGTTGCCGCCCTTCACCTCTTCCATGAACACTTTTGCAGGCTTGAAAGCGGGGATGTTGTGCTCGGGGATGATGATGGTGGTATTCTTGGAAATATTACGGGCTGTCTTCTGCGAACGGGTCTTGATGATGAAGCTGCCGAATCCGCGCAGATATACTGCCTCGCCGTGTGAAAGGGAGTCCTTAACAACTTCCATGAACTTCTCGATGGTTTCCAGCACTGCGGCTCTTTCGATGCCGGTGGTCTTTGAAATCTCGTTTACGATTTCTGCTTTGGTCATAGTTGTAGTTATGCTTATATTATGATTACATTCAAATCTAGGTAAAACGCCGATTATTAGCCATATAACCCCTTTATGGGGGATATGCCCGAATTTTGCAAGTGCAAATATCGTACTTTTTTTTCAATCAACCGCTATTTCGCGCGAAAAATCGCTAATTTTTTTGAAATAAACTCCTTAACCACCGATTTCTACCCCCCTTTTGGCCACTTCGGGCGCCGGATGTCTCCCCGTCGGAGCCCCGTCAGATGTCGCTGAGCTTCCACCATCCGTAGCTGATGCCGGTGTCTACGGTGTCGAGACCCTCGGCCCGCTTGAGCCGCGCCACCACCACCAGCGTCAGTGGCAGCACTGCTGCCTCGTAGAGCGTCTTGAGCAGCGCCTGGCTCACTATCAGCGCTCCCACGGTGGTCCAGGGCAACACGCCACCGAAAGCTATCGGGAAGAACACCAGCGAGTCCACCCCCTCGCCAAAGAGAGTGCTCGCCACGGCTCGCATCGAAAAACTGCGCCTGGTGCCGCGGCTGCTCCCCGCAGCCGCCTTCATGCGGCTCATCACATAGGCATTGACCAGCGAGCCGCACACGAATGCCGCAAAACTGGCCACCATAATGCGCGGCACACTGCCGTAGATCATCTCCATCGCCTCCTGACCCTGCCAGTCGGGGCCTCCGGGCAGCGCTATGGCTATGTTGAGAAATATCGCCACAAGCAGGCTCGAGGCGAACCCCGCCCAGATCATCAGCCTCGCCTTGCGGAAGCCGTAGACCTCCACCACACAGTCGTTGATGATATAAGAGATGGGAAACACCACAAACCCCGCGGTGATGGTGAACCATCCCAGGTCCACCACTTTGATTTCTATGAGGTTCGACACTATGAGGCACACCACGAAGAGCACCGACAGAAGCATGAATATCACCGTCACCTTCTGCGATCTCCCGAAGGCGTTCACATCAGTCCCCTGAAGGCCCTGCACAGAGCCCTCAGCCTCGCTGAGGAGGATTTTTTCGTCTGATTTTTCCATTGGTCTTGTTTTTAACGAGGTAGCAAGCACTCGGTTGAGCAAAATATCTTCTTTTCGCCCGCAAAATTACCCATTTTCCCCGACATTCCCCCTCCCCGTGCCCCTAAAAATCCTTAAACCCGCCAGACTTAATAATTCAACCGTTTCTTACACCGGTCCATAAAAGTCTACAAAAAAAGGGAGGCGCATCACCTCCCTTTCTTGTTCGTGTGTAAATCATTACATGCTAACTGTTGACGCGGCGGCTGATGAAATCCGCCAGCCACAGAAGCACCACTGCGCCCACCACCGAGGTCAGCAGACTGCCGATGATGCTTGAAGTGTGGATGCCCAAGATGCCGAAAAGCCAGCCTCCGAGCACACCGCCGATGATACCCACCAGCAGATTCACCCACAGGCCGAAGCCACCGCCCTTCACGAGCTTGCCGGCGATGAACCCTGCGGCCAGGCCGATCAATATATACCAAATAAATGCCATAATCTTATCGTTTTTAGAGTTGTATCGTTCAGATACATTACAATCTCGCCCCCCTTTTTGTTCATCCCCGCCCTCTCTTGTGATGGTTAGCGGCCGGAGAAGAGGAGGGTGTAGCCGAGGAGGCGGTCGTAGCGCTCGCCGGGAGCGCGGTAATAGACGGCTACTTCGTATTCGTTGACGGTCTGATAGAAATCGCCCTCCACGTCGGCTGTGCGGGCCGCAGGCTGAGAGGCGCGTTTTGCCTCACGTGAGGCGGAGGAGCGGAGGGCGAGGTAGCGGTAGTTGTAGGCGCCCTGCTTAAGGAGGAGGGCTTTGTGGTAGACGCCGGCCTCGGGGTCGTAGGTCATGCGGGAGTTGTCGTCGAGATGGCGGTAGGTGAGGTCGCCGTCGAGATACACGTCGGCATCGAGCAGCGGGAGCATCTTGAGTGTGAAATGCACCACGGAATAATCGGCCTCGGTGTCGGGATCGGCGGCGTTGTATTCGCGCACGAGAAAGCGCCCGTGCTGGGTGCTGTCGTAGGAGTAAGGGCGCGAGTGGCGCGGCTCGTCGAGCTTCAGCACATGGTGGTAATAGGGCGCATGATAGTCGATTGTCTCCACTCCCATGCCGGGATATGTGAGCTGCACGGTCTCCATGCGGCGGTATTCGTTGCCGGCGGGGAAGATGAGCGCGGGCACATGCTCATACACCACCTGAGTGCCTGTGGCGCGGGTGGGATGGCTGAGGGTCACGGTGTTGTCCAGGCGATTGTTCTGACTGACCACCACACGGAGGTCGTTGAAGGGGTCGCGCACGGGGTAGCGGTTGAGGTCTACGGTGAGAGCGAGCTGCTGATGGCCGGCGTTGTAGTCGATGTCGGTGCGCGAGGTGATGTCGCCACGGATGGCTACGGCGCTCTCCGACACCATGAAGCGCACCTGCAGGTAAAGGTCGTCGGGATTCTCCTCGGGGAAGACGCGCATGAGGTAGTTGCCCGAGAGGCGAAACTGAAATTCGTCATTGGGCACCGTGATGGAGTAGTGGATATAGTGCACTCCGGTGGCGCGGGAGAAAGCGTAGTCGGTGACGTCGCCGAGATTGAAGCCGTCGAACACCTCGTTGTCGGTGATGTTGCTCAGGCTCCAGTCGGCGTCGCAGTGATAGATGGAGTAGCGCAGATACTCGCGCTCGTCGCTGAGGATGTCGAACCCCACGGTGAGCGTCTCCGAGGGGTTGTCAGCGGTGATTACAGGCGGAGCCAGGCGGTCGCCGTTGACTTCTACGGTGAGAGTGCGGCATGAGGGGTTGAAGATGCCGGTGAGGGTGTTTTCGGCAGCCGTGGCGGTAGCGGGGGCGAGGCAGCAGAGCGCGGCGACTGTAAGACGGGAGAGGATTTTTACCATTGGATGGGAGTTTTGCCGTGTTGGGCGAGATAGGCGTTGGCCCGGGAGAAATGGTGGTTGCCGAAAAATCCGCGGTAGGCCGAGAGGGGCGACGGGTGAGCCGAGGTGAGCACCAGATGGCGCGACGAGTCGATCAGCGAAGCTTTGCTGCGGGCGTAGCTGCCCCAGAGGATGAACACCACATTGTCGAGCCGCTGCGAGATGGTGGAGATCACATGGTCGGTGAAGGTCTCCCAGCCGTGGCCCTGATGCGATCCGGCCTGATGCTCGTCGACGGTGAGTGTGGCGTTGAGCAGGAGCACACCCTGAGTGGCCCAGCGCGAGAGGTCGCCGTCGGCGGGGATGGGCGCTCCGGTGTCGTCGTGGATCTCCTTGAAGATATTCAGCAGCGACGGAGGGAAGGGTACACCCGGATTCACCGAGAAGCAAAGGCCGTTGGCCTGCCCGGGGCCGTGGTAGGGGTCCTGCCCGAGAATCACCACCTTCACCTGATCAAACGGACAGGAATCGAAGGCTGCGAAGATGCGGCTGCCCGGCGGGTAGACGCGCCCGGCGCGGTAGCGCTCACTGACAAATGCAGTGAGCGCACCGAAGTAGGGCGCTTCCCATTCGGCCCCGAGGGCCTCCTTCCATGATTGTTCGATGCGAACGTTCACAATATTTCTAAGATTGTAGATTGTAAGGGCGCAATATTTTGCGCCCGCATATACATTGCTTAAAATCAGCCGTTTACAGGCGCGGGCGCGAATTGCGGATCTCTTTCCGGCTTATTTTGTCAGCGGGGAGTAGTCGGCGGAGTAGCGCATCATCTGCGGTAGGTACTCCTCGTCGTAGCTCACCACAATGTCGGTGATCTTGCCGCCCTCGTCGGTGACGGGGGTGTAGACGGGGTTGACAAATCCCTTGTAGGGAGCGATGGAGAGCTTGGCGTAGCGGTCGAGCACCTCCTTGTGGAGCTGCGGATCTACCTTCACTGCATACTGCTCTACGAGTTTGGCTCCGGCCTCATAGTCGCCCTCGCTCTTGATGCGCTGTATCTCGGCGAGAAGCTGGCCGAAGAGGTCGCGCATCTTGCCATAGTCGTTGATCTGCACGTAGGTTTTCCCGTTGCGCTTCACGAGCTCCACCACATTGTCGGCTTTGCCGTGCTCCAGCACCCACTCGGCGATGAGTTTGCGGTTGCGCATATGCGCTTCCTCCACATCCTTGCCCGGCTCTATGCGCATGAGCTGCGTCATGAGGCCGTTGAGCATATATTTGTAATATTCAGCCTTGTAGGCGTCGGGGTTGTCGAGCAGACCCAGCTCCAGCAGATGGGGGTCGGCGAGATAGTAGAGGGCGAAGAGGTCGGCGCGGGTCTCCTCGAGGGTCGAACCGTGGGCCTTGAGTGCGTCGGGATCCACTCCGGGGAGCAGACGTCCCGAGCCGTGGCCGAGACACTCGTGGAGGTCGGTGTGCAGGTTGTCGGTGATGAAGAGATACTTGTCGAGCAGGTCGCGGGTGGGCTGGTCGATGACAAACTCCTCATTGAATCCGTTGCCGTGCGAGGCGTCGTCGTAGGCCTGGGTGATATTCTCGATGGTCACCGACTTCGAGCCGTGGGCGGCTCGGATCCAGTTGGCGTTGGGGAGGTTGATGCCGATAGGTGTGGAGGGGTAGGAGTCGCCGGCGAGGATGGCGGCGTTGATCACCTTGGCGCTGACGCCCTTCACCTCGGGCTTGCGGAAGCGGGGATCTACCGGCGAGCGGTCCTCAAACCACTGAGCGGCATTGGAGATGGTCTCGGTGCGCTGCGATGCCTCCATGTTCTTGTAGTTGACTATCGACTCCCACGAGCCGGTCATCCCCAGGGGATCGCCGTACGACTCGATGAAGCCGTTGATGAAGTCCACCACCGGGGTGGTATCCTCGGTCCATACGATCGAATACTCGTCGAAGAGGCGCAGGTCGCCGGTGAGGTAATATTTGATGAGCAACTCTATGCTCCGGCGCTGCTGAGCGGTCTCGGCGTAGGGGAGTGCCTTCTGCAGATTCTCCACAATGCGCTCTAAGGCCGGCGAGTAGAGGCCGCCTACCTTGTAGGGGAGCTCTGTCACACGGCCGTTCTCCTTCACCACCTTGGTGTTGAGGCCGTAGGAGATGGGGGTGGGGTCGTCGGGGCGCTTACGGGCGGCGAAGTAATCCTCCACCTCCTTCTGGGTTACGCCTTCGTACATATTGTTGGCCGAAGTGAGGATAATGTCCTGACCTTCAGCCTGGTTGACGCGCTTGGGCATAAACGAGGGGTCGAAAATCAGGCGGCACACCGATTTTACGGTCTCCTTGCCGAGCTTGTTAAGCAGCTGAGGCTGAGCTGCAAACAGCTTGTTGAGCTGCGAGTCGAACCACCGCTGCGAGAAGCCGGGCACAAATTTGTCGGCGCTGTAGTGGTGGTAGGCGCCATTGCCAAACTCTATCTGCTTGAGATAGGTCTCGAAAGCCTTGAACTCCTTGTCGTTGCGGTCGCCGTCGTACTGTTTCCATACTCCCTCGCAGATCTGACGCAGAGCAAGATTGTAGCGTCCGTTCTGGTCCCAGAGGATGTCGCGGCCGGCGAGGGCAGCCTCGCTGAGGTAATAGATGAAGAGCTTGCGCTGCAGGTCGAGATTGTCGAATCCCGGCACGGTGTAGCGCATCACCTCGATGTCGGCGAAGCGGTCTACTATATCGCCTGAGGGATTTTTGGGGTCAAGTGCATTGGCCATTGCGGTGGTGGATATGGCGGCGCAGAGGGTGGCCGCGATGATATGTTTTTTCATTATTCTGTTGTAAAACGATGAGTCTGAGAGTGTTTTGGGTTACTCCACATAGAGCACAAGCCCCTTGAGATACTCACCCTCGGGGTGGTAGATGTTGACGGGGTGGTCGGCCGGCTGTGTGAGCTGGTGTAGGATGCGGATGCGCCGCTTGCTCTGCGCTGCGGCCGAGAAGACGGCGAGGCGAAATTGCTCGCGGCTCACGGCCTGGGAGCAGGAGAAGGTGAAGAGGATGCCGCCGGGGGCTATTTTCTCAAATGCCTTGGCGTTGAGGCGCTGATAGCCGCGCAGGGCGTTGCGCAGGGCGCTCCGGTGCTTGGCGAAGGCCGGCGGATCGAGGATGATCAGGTCGTATTCGCCCGATTGCATATTGTCGAGATACTTGAAGGCATCTTCGGCGAAGGAGCGGTGGCGGTCGGTGCCGGGGAAGTTGAGCTCCACGTTGGCGTCGGTGAGGGTGATGGCCTTTTCGGAGCTGTCGACCGAGTGAACCGTCTCAGCGCCTCCCCGGAGAGCATAAACCGAGAAACCGCCGGTGTAGCAGAACATGTTGAGCACCTTGCGGCCGCGGCTGTAGCGGCCCAGCAGGTCGCGGTTGTCGCGCTGATCGAGGAAAAATCCGGTTTTCTGACCCCGGAGCCAGTCGATGTTGAACTGCAGTCCGTTTTCGGTGGCTGTAGAGGTCTCGTAGTTGCCTATCAGATAGGTGTTTTGCGGGTCGAGATGTGCCTTGTAGGGGAGTGTGGTCTCCGACTTGTAGTAGACATTGCGCACTCCGAGGCCGGGAAGCTCCACTAAGGCTTCGGCCACTTGCATGCGGGCATAGTGCATGCCGGGCGAGTGGGCCTGGATGACGGCCGTGGGGCCGTAGATGTCCACCACGAGGCCGGGGAGGAAGTCACCCTCGCCGTGCACCAGGCGGTAGGCATTGTTGTCGGGACGGGCCAGCGAGAGGGCGCGGCGCAGCTTCAGGGCGGAGGTGAGCCGGCGCCGGAAGAAGTCGGGCGCTATGCTGTCGGCGCCGAAATCGAGGATGCGCACGGCGATGCTCCCTATCTGGAAGTGGCCCACGCCGATGAGGCGGCC
>ERZ779852.1551-NODE-1551-length-21140-cov-6.840598_pt1 | contig 21140 bp, 21 predicted proteins | sample MGYA00511559_ERZ779852 | MGnify/ENA primary metagenome ERZ779852 (study PRJEB29588, sample SAMEA2157977) | human gut metagenome | biome: human gut; feature: human-associated habitat; material: faeces | place: Denmark | collected 2008/2010 ...
GTGAAGCCCGGAAGATGAGGTGCAGAAATAGAAATCGCCCCAGTGAGAGGCGATGTAACAAATGGTAAAGAGTCTATGAGTTACTAATTACCCTCAAAGGGCAACGCACGGTAAAGTTCCTTATAAGCGAAAGTTCGCCATATCGAAGCAAAGTGCCGATTAAGAAGCGAGCCTCGGATCCAACCATAAGTTAGTTGGTGCCGAAGCTCGCTGCATGAGTTATGCGATTGAAGCCGGACGGTCGAGACCTTAGACTCGATTTACGAAAGCGCGGCGGCATTGCCGCAACTCCATTTTAATTATTCGTTATTGGTGTGCCAATCGTGTCTTGTTGGATTGTTTTGATGAAGTTTTAAGATGTCAGCAACCATGAGATTGAGTGAAGGTTCAATCTTTAATGTAATTTCGTCATATTTCCCTAATAAATACTCTGCGACTTTATCTGCTCTAATGCGCCCTCGTTCTACCAGATCAAGCCACGAAGCATCTTCAATTTCCTTGTAACCATTATCCTCGTTTAGGTAATTTAGACTGCCATATTGATACATTTTTCTTGAATCGTTCAATAAATCGGCGCCAAGACCTGGTTCTCCGAGCGCACTACATAGCAGATATCCTAAGTAATTATCCGAGATAAACTGAATATCCATATTAGTGGCAAAAAAACCACAATCCATAAAAATTGCCATATAAATTGAATAGTGGTTGCGTAACAAATCACCTCGATTACGGTAAAAATCTCTGCCTTGGGGCATCCTTTTTACTTCACATAGGGCTATTGCTCTCGACAGATACAAAAAGAGCAACTCCATTAAGGGTTTGTAGGAATTATCATATTTGTTTTTGAGGGTGTCAATAGACAAAAGCCTGATAAACTCCCACAAACATTCAACACAACCGAAAACACCATAAGGACTATGCCAAAAAGGTTTCGTAGGATTAAGGGCATATCTGAGTCCTTTTATAATAAATGGTACACCATCAAGATAATAGCCGCCATTATTAAGAGCACGACCTATTGTAGAATATATGAGAGGGTGATATGCATCAGTATATTTATAAATCAAACCATTGTCAGAATGTTCTTCCATTTTGAAGGTTTCTGTAATAGTTTTATAGGTTTGTATTTCCTTATCCTTAAAGGCATACCTATTGGTTTTATTTGCTTCCCAATCAGTCCGAAACTCGTTTAAGATTTCGTCACCTATGGTTTTAGTGTCGTCAATAAAATAAAGCAATTTTGAATTATGACTATAGCAATATTCAAATAATTGCTGTTGGAGAAAGTCGAGTAGGTAAATCTCTTCCTGACACAAGGGATGGGTATTATTGCGATACTCCCTAAATTTAGAGAGCATCGCAATAATAGGCTTTTCAGAACTCGGTTCCGGATTATAGGATTGAGCAAATTCTGCAAAACCACTTACACTTAGCAAGCGTGAGTAGATAGTTTTGAATTGTTCATCCATAAAATTTCATTACAAATTCAACATCATTTTTGTTGCATTGATACAATACTCCTCGCGATTATTAATCGGTCCGTCACCCTTTGCTACATTATTCAACAGCATAATGAGCATATCACGATTTTCTTCCGACATTTTTTGCGCGATAAGCATAGCTTGCGCTGGATTCATAGCTTGCGCTTTATCAGCCTCCACCTGACCACATTGTAAAAAAGAAACGACTCTATTAAGAGCTTCTATTTTACCTGCGTTCAGATTCCCATCGCACGTGGCTAAATCAAGGCAAATACGAATCATTGCTACATTTTCCTCAAGAGAAGGTAATTGATAATCCATTGCTATAAATATTTAGATTAAGGGAGTGGTGTATAGTTGCGTTGCATGAATGGTGCCACAGCTAACTGTCCTAAGCCTTGGCTAACGGTCGCATAATCGTCAAGAGGCATAGGCTCAATGATAAAACCGGATACTTCTTGAATAGCTTTTACTTTATCAACTCCTGAAGCACAGATTGCTGCCCAGATAAGAGTTGCTTTATCCGCAAGGAAGTAATAGAAATATGAAAATTCTATTTCTTCTTTTGCCTTACGATCACCAGCCCTTGTCTTAGCGATAAGGTCGTTGTAATGAGCAAACGTGCTTCCACCTACATTTTCGTTAGGCTTTGTGGCGAGATTTGCTTCTAAGACATTGCGAGTTTTCATCATTGCGGTCTGAGCATAGAGTTGTTCAAGCTCACGATATGCCGTTTGAAAGTCCTTACGGCCTTTTAAACCATTAGCATAAGCCATAATTTCATGCCACATGTATTTCATCGTATACCTGCGATAGAAGATGTTAAGAGCCACCTTGTACGGAAATTCGTATGCGGAATAGCGATTTTTCCAATTCTGCATATTCGTGGTGGCTTCTGGGAACAAGGGTTTTAAGTCAACCATATATTAAAATTTGAAGTTAGTTATTTAATCTTGAGTTATGCGATTGAAGCCCTACGGTCGAGACCTCAGGCTCGATTTACAAAAGCGCGGCGATGGAGTCGCAACCTCTTTTTTATTTTTTTATAATTACGTCACTGTTTGGTGATTGAGATGTTGAAATTTCATATTTATGTGTTTCAACTGAATTTACTCTCTTATCTAATTCATGTAATTGGTCTGAATGAGTATCTGTTTTATTAACTAAAGGTAAATAAGATAAAGTAAACCAAATAGAAACAATGAGAATGATAGCAGCAATGATACCACCAATTAAATATCGGAAAGTACTTGTAGACACTTTTTCATCCACGGCTTTTTTTAAATCCGAAACTCCATTAGAAACTTCACTTATTTTTGCATCAATTTCCTTTCTTAAGTCAGTGTGAGCCAACTCATTTTTGTCGTTAATATCTGAAACTCTTTCAGATAGATGTATATACAAATCTCTTGAAGGTTCTGAGGTAGAAGAAAAATGATTGTCAAAATTATTGTTAAGAAAACTGGATGGATAGTCAGGAGTATTTGATTTCGTGGAAGGTCTATAGGTATGTGCATCGTGTGAAGGTCTATAAGCCTTAACACGTTGCATACTTCGGGTAACATCATACTCTACGTCCGGTTTTGGGACTTGAGGTTGCTGCTTTGGCTTATTATTCTTTTTCCTTGACATAAATTACAAATCGCTCAGATTGGAATAGATGTCTTTCTCAACAGCCAAAGACAATGTGAATATTTCTTTAATCAAATCCTTATCGGTAAGGGGTTTAGTCTCATCGGTAACATAGTTGTCGGTGTCTAAAAAGATTCCAAAATGTTTGTTTGTAAACGAATTTTGAAATTCTCGAGCGTAAAATGCATCATTTTCTTGCACCAAACCGACTTGATACATTCCGTTGTCATAATTCATTCTGAAATTTAAGTTACGACAAGGGTATTTTTCAAAGAAAAATTTCTTTGGAAATTTATCCTGTATAGAAGAAAGAAGAATATCGTATTTCGCGGCTTTTACAGGATAAGTAGAGATAATACGACATCCTATTCGAGAAATGTTAAGATTACCTAAAATCTTAGAAATAGCGTCGTAAACCTTTTTAAAGGTGGCGTAGAAAGATTCTATTGAATCGATTTTCCAAGATGTAAAACTTAGGCGATGGAAACTTACTGCAACTAAACAAGTATATTGGTCTTTATTTTCGTTGTCACGAATAATAACGCCTTCGTTACTCATTTCCCAATACTGAAAAAGATTGGGATTTATACTCTCAATTGCTTCAATTAGTGTTCCCCTTTTATCAAGTATAGATGGAACCGCTTCAAAACGTAACTCGATAATTATTTTTCGGTTACCTATATTTTGAGATGCAATGTTATCCTTCATATCAATTATATCAGGTGTGTTACGTTGATTTTTTTGTACTTGCTACCCATACCGAGAGCAAAAGCCATTTGGTCTTTGATTATAAGTTCTCCCTTTTGGAGTCCGGCAATGGCGGTGCGGATCTCTTGGAGTTCCGTGCCGCTGACTCCGAAAAGGTCTTTGATAACTTTATCGTCAATGGTCTGCTGCTTCATTATTAGCGGATATTGAGCGTTAGCGTAAAAATCAAAGCCCTTATTCTTAAAATCGCTCATATTTTGAGTGGCAAGAATAATGCTCAGACCCTTATTGCGTCCTACCGCAATAAGGTTTCGGAGCGGTCTATTGTCAAAACTCAACATATAATGCGCCTCGTCGATTATAGAGAAGTGGCGAATCTGAACAACATCGTCATTGACGGCTTGCTTGTCAAGTTGCTCATATATGTTATTGAGTTTAGACATCAGGAAGTACACGATTGCTTTTGCAATCGGACCGTCTTTAGGGTAGCCGTCCATCTTGACGATAAAACTTTCGCCTACGAGGTCGGCTTTATCTTCGGTGTCGAAGATGTTAGCACGGTCAAGTTGTTTTAGGATAGATGAAATTGAATCATCTTTGTCGGGATCTTTCATCCTCGACTGATATTCTTTCAGCATATCCGTGAAAGTAATAGGCGCACCATTTGTGCGTTTATAACATTCAACGATGGCTTCACTCAATCGGTTACTCATATTCGAGCTTGGCGAAAGGCGGTCAAGCGAAGCAAGAGCCGAAGCCATCTCAGTAGAATAGAGATTTATTTCGTTTATAGGACGATTAGTGAAGTCCTTAAACGGAGTGAACGGCAGCGGACGCTCGATAGGGTCAAGTATGCAAGAGCGGTCAACGTCAAAAAGTCCGAGCCAGTGATTGTTTTGAATATCACTGAACTCTCCCTTGTAGTCAAACAAGAGGAAGTTGACAGGATAACTGCTTTCGGAAGAAATAGAGCGTATCTGCTGCATCAGCACGGCAAGAAGATTGGTCTTACCCGACCCTGTCGCTCCTGCAATAATTATCTGAGCATTGGTAATGGCGCGACTGTTGATGTCGAGGGTTGCTTCCATTTCTGCGTCTCCATAATTTCCGATAAGGAGATTAAGAGCCGGAATATCTTTGGCGAGAGCCACTTTTCCGCCGGTGGCGAAAAGATAATTTTCTAAACCGTTATCGGCTAAAAGCGTGTCGCGTCCGCGATACATTTCTGCGCTGACAATGCGGGACAGCACATTATTGTTGGAAAGGTCAAGCCCGGAGTCGTGATAGCGCAGTTTGATAAGAGCGGAATATAGCGGAGCAAGTTCTTGGTGCGTCCAAAAACTGCTCTGAAAGCGACTGCCTTTCTGTAACTTCATACTTTCCACGAAGTTGATGTCGCGTTTGCCGGGAGTCGATAGACCCACGAGCAGACAAATACGCATCAGCTTATTATTCGTAATTGAATAGCGCCGCTCATTGCCCGCTGACCTCGAAAGATTGACAAACGATTCGAGTTTGTCTTTGAGAAGTGCAAACTCCGTGTTGAAGTTCTCAGGGAAGTAGATGTCTCCAAATATAAGTGGCATGGCGTTACTGATTTAATTCGATTCCAAAGTAGCCGTCGCTGACGGTTGTTTTTTGTTCCTCCACGTCGCGGTGCAATGTAAATGTCTTTGATATGAAGGCTTCGAGTTTCTTATAATCGCTGTCGGGGCGCACTTCCGAAGTGGTGCAAAGCAGAATGGTTTGCTCCGCAAGATTGGGAAAGTATTCCTCAAACAGCATTTCGCGGCTCTCGTTGTCGAGAACGCCCATCACAGTGTCAATCATTACAGGTGGGTTGTAGTCGCCGAGGTTGCGAAGCACCTTAAGCAATACCTGAATAAAAATCTGCTTGGAAGCGGCATTAAGTTGATTGAGCGATATTTCATTTCCTTTTGTATGGAAAATCTTAATGTTGAAGTTTTCCATACTGTCGCTCAATTCCACGCGCCCGATGTGCCCTTTATATGAAACGAGCAAGCGATTGAGTTGCTGCTGCATTTCGCTCTCAATTTGCGCTTTCTTCTTTTTCAGCAGAGAGTCGGCAACCTTTTCAAAGAACGGTTTGAGTTTTACGAGGGTGTCGTATTTCAAATCCGGCTCTTGCTGAATTTGAACATCGTAGCGGTGTATGCGGTTTTCAAGTTTTTGTATTTCCTGTTTGAGCTGTCCTTCATTAACCTTAGCTTTCTCAACCTTGCGCTGGCTGTCTTCATAGTTGGAAATGATAAACTCATTTCCACCGGCTCGCGTTTGTTCGAGATTTCTTTTCTCGGTACGGAGTTCTTCAATAGTAGCGAGCAACACTTCGAGGTCTTGACGCTGACGATATAAAGCAACAAACTGGTTGTTTGCTCCGCGACTTACTAATGATTTGAGGGCAGATATTTCGGCAGAGTCGAGATAGTCAAATGGGTCTTGTTGGTTGGTGGAGTTCTGAACTGCGACAATGTGGTTCACAACATTTTCTTCGTCCACGTCAGGAGAGCAAAGCGAGAGTTCTTTGAGATAGTCGATAATCTTACTTGTAACGTCGCGTAGTGTTTCGAGAGGATAAGCCCCGGTGCCAGACTGTTGAAGTTCCTGCTTGATGCGTAGAATATTATTGATTTCAACGGAAAGATTAGCAGCCATTTTGGGGAGGAAAACATTGATTTCGATGTTTTCCATAAAGCCTTTAATATCCTCGGCGTATGTGGCAGCACGTCGCACTATATCATCAACTTTAGCCGAAATGTCGGTAATTCGCTTATTGAGAGCAGCACTCTGCTGTGCCCCCTCTTTTGCTTTCTGATATTCGGTTTCCATTGAGGTAAGATACTTGTATAATGTATCTTGCTCGGCAATACAAGCATTAAGGTCAGCCACAAGTTTATCCTTTTGGCTTACGAGTTCGTTATACTCGGCAGCTTCCTGTTCGGCTTGCAGTCTAAGTTGCGCCCACTCCTGTTGCAATTTCTCTGCGGCTCGCTTGAGTTGAAGATATTTTTTGAAGCCAAGCACATTCTCGAAGTTGTCGCGTATGGTCTGAGCGAACACATTCTTTTTAAGAAGTTCGCTCGATTGCATGGCGTCAAAAAGAAAGTATTGGCTCAACTCCTGAGGGAGATTAGCCTTGATGATTTTGTTTACTTCCTGTTCATTGCGGATGCGGTCTTTGGGTGCGGTCATTGTGCCGTACACAAAGAGGTTGCCGTTCATATTGAGGCTTACGCTTTCAAGAGGTTTTCCGGCAGGGTTAAGAACGTAGGTGCGCTTCAAGATATATTTCTGCTCCTGACCGAGTACTTTGCCACTGAAAGTGATTTGCAATGAAATTTCGGGCTTGACCTGCCCGACAGCACCCTGATTGACGAGTTCCATAAAATGCTCGCGGTTTTCGATTTTCAGACCGTAGAGCGCACCGCTGATAGCCTCAAATAATGTGGTTTTACCACCACCATTTGAGCCTCCGATAAGGATAATTGGGCGTTCTTCATCAACGCTCAAATCGAGGTCGAGGTCAAGATACGTCTTGTAGTTGCTGACTTTGATTCTCTGTATAAGCATAATGAAGACGGTTATTTAATTTTTTGAATAGCGGCTCTGATAATTTCTTCAGTTGTCGCGTCGTCAATTTCTATCTCGTCAACTTTTTTGGCGTGATAGGCTTTTAGAATTTCTTCACTCAGCCACTCGAAGTCTATACCCTCGGCAGCGCATATTGCTTCAATCATTGAGAGGTCATCCCGGCGTATGCCGTAATGCACAAATTTTTGGTCTATTCCTTTGCTACTCATATTTTATGCTTGTTGAGGATAAAAGCTGCTCCAGTTGAGGGTGTCGGTTGTGTTTTCGATAGGCAGCGGACTATAAAGCCAGTTGGAGCCTTGCTGCAAAATCACGCCTCCGGCAAGTGGCTGTTCCGCAGTGGAGTTTTCTGCCATATATCGCAGAAGCGCATTGTGCTTATCCGCTGCAAAAATATCGCTACCGGCGCTTTTGGTGTCGAAAAGATAGATATGTCCGTTCTTCATGCGGATAACGAAGTCGACATAAAAGAGAGCCTTTTCGCCACCTTGCCCCTTGTGGTATTCAATGGCATAGTTGGCTTTGCCACTGTCGCCGTTCTTATACCACCAGTCAATGTATTGCGAATTGGCTTCAAGGAATTTAACAAATTCCTTTTCAGGATTAGACGCAGTGTTTAGCTGAATGAACGGTATAAGAGCATGATTCTCTGCCGGAGCAACGTGGTTTGTCTCGGCATCATATACTCGCTGCTCGGGCACCTCCCAATCGTGCTCTTTATAGACACGGGTAGCAGCGGCTTTTGCAGCAGCCACCTCACGCTTACGGGCATACGTTTCGAGCGCTTTATCGAGAAGTCGGTCGAATTTCGGGCGGTTCTCGTGATAGAGCACTACTTTCTTCGCATCGGTTTCGTAGATGCCGAAGAAGTCAGCGATAAGTTCCGTGAGGAAGCTCGCTATTTTATCAGTGCGACCTTTGCGCTCGAATTGATTGCCCTTGCTGTCGATATATGCGATGAAAACACCGTCAATCTCGCCGGTGGTACGGGCAAACTTGGCACGTTCCACATTCAAGGTCTGCACTTCGTTTTGGAAGTGAACGTCCTTGGGAATCTCGATATTGATGGTTTTTACATCGAGGCGAATAGAGTTCTGAACGCGGCGGCGATTTTCATTTATGGTTAAATCGTCGGTTTCCGGGAGCGGTTGGTATTCTTCATCTTCGCCACGCATAGCTGCAAGCTCGGCGATGGAGAACAGACCTGCACCCTGTTCAAGTTTCCAGAAATCGGTCGCGGTATCGTAGAGGACTTTACGGAAATCGGGTCCGAGATAGTTACGCTCAATGTTCGGTCGCTCGGAATACACAGCTTTAAGTGAGACATTGCAAAGATTGGCGCGTCGATGTGCGGTAAGCGTATCGCTCAAAATGTAACCGGCATCTGCCGTTACGATGTCAATCTTATCTTTGGCAATGTCGGTGTAAACGTAGCCGACGTTCAAAAGCTCGTTGGGATAGTGCTTTTGCTCCGGCATACGAAGTATTCGTCCAACGGTCTGAATAGTGAACTGGTCGCTTTGCAGTCTGCGGAAGATAAGGAGAACGGCGGCTCTCGGACAGTCCCAACCAAGGGCGATTGCTTCCTTGAAAAGAAGCACCTGTGCGAGATTGTTTGGCTTTTCAAGCCCGGTGAGGTTTGACTTCTCGTTAGAGAGCCAAACGGCGAGTTTGCCGTTTTCCTCGGTGATGTCGCACATATATTTGAGGTAGGTCTTAACCTGTTCGGCTACCTTTTCATCTTCCGCTGTCATGGCTTCTTTTTTGTCGTTCGGAAGCTGAATCAGAAGCAGAGGGTTGATGTCAACACCCTCGGCTTTATATGCCTCGGCGATTTGGTTGCGCTTTTCGAGCGCGGCTCTAATCAATCGCTCGTTCATGGCGATTTCATCTTCCGAGCCGTTGATGTCGATTTCAGGATTGAGCACAACTTCTTTCTTTATCATCTCGGCAGCTATCACGTCCTGACGATAAACCTTAACACGCTCGTCGGGGAATGCGGTTTTAGGCGTAGCCGAGATGCGAAGTTCAACGGCGGGATTGATGCGTTCGAGCACAGCTTTTGTCTTGTCAGCAGTGTTCGACCAAAACATGTGTTCTTCGTCGATCACTGCGACAATAGGTAGTCCGAGTTCTTCCTGGGTGCGTCGAGTAATTTCATAAAGTGAAGCGGAGCTTTCGCTATCGCGCACCATTATATTTTTCTCCTTGTTGACGCTCTCCCAGTTTACGAAAAGAATCTCTCCGGGCTGAATACCCTCGCTCTGGTCGAGTTCGTCGAACATTACCGGGCTTAGTTTTCGGGTTTCTCCGAAAGCCCCTTTTAGGCTCATATAGCTTTGCAGGTGGAGTTTGCGCGGAGCAAACCAAATAAAGGCACATTCCTTATATCGGCTGTCGCTCCGGGTGCGGAGTTCGTCAACGATATTGGCGAGTGTTTGGCAAGCCATAACGGTCTTTCCGGCTCCTGTGGGTGCCTCAAATACAATCTTTCTCCGTGAGCCGCCGAGGTTAAGGAGTTTAACGGTCTTATCGGTAAGTTCCTTAATCGCGTCCTGTTGATATTGAAGTGTTTTCATTCCTTGCCTCCTTTCATGTCAAACAGTCCTCTGAGATTATCTTCTCCGCCGGTGGTGGCGAGAGCGTCTTCTTCGGTTTCGTCAATGGGTTTATTCTTGCGTTTCGGCAATATACGCTTATAGGTGTTGTAGATTGCTTGCGGTAGAGCGCAAAGTTCTACCTTGTCAATCACAGGCTCAAAACTTGCTTCCCACGGGTCTTCACTCGGCGAGAATACATAAACCTTGATAGGCGTTTCGGATTCCACCTTTTCTATCATCTTGACAATTTCATCCACATACCGCTCGTCGTAGATTATGAGCATATTCTTTTCTTCGTCTGCGAAATAGCGGTAGATATTTTTGAAGGTAGGGAGACCGGCAAACTGCTTTTGTTCGGTGTAAAGGTTTTCCTTTATGCAGAGCATATCAGTAGCGAGCTGAACCAAACGGCGCATATTTTTAGTGGAACGGCTGCGACCCACGAAATCGGTGCGATAGTAGCGGAGATTGTTGTCGTGTAAACCCTCGACGTGCTCGCCATTTGGTTTCGTGTAGCCGTTGATAACGCGTTTGTTGCGCTCGTAAGTTACATTCTCACAAATGCCGTTCTCGTTATTGGTGCAAAGAATACACTGACGCTTTCCCCCGTCCTCCGCGTTTAACTGCATAACGGCGTGAAGTGTTGTGCCGGAGCCTGCGAAGAAGTCAAGAATTATGAGATTAGACCGTTCAATGAAATTTATAAGATATTTTATGAGCGATATAGGCTTCGGATAGTCAAACAATTTTTGATTATCAAAAATTTCCGCTAATTGACGTCCCGCATTTTCGGTAGTATCAACTCCTACATTTGAGTCTATAAAATTTGGCGGAACTTCTCGATTATAGTTGCTGCGTTTATAGGATAAGACACCTTTTTTAGAGAGTTCGATGTATAACCCTTGCTTGATATTTTCATCAAGAGTTTCTTGAACCCAAATGAACCTGTTCTTAAATCTGACTGGGTTTGAATTCTTGCCATTTTGAATAACAATATCATCCAAAAGCTCATTAGGAAATTTATCGGTTCCGTACACACCTGCTTTTATAACACCAGATTGCTGAGGACACGTGATAGAGTTTGCGGCAAAGGTTAAAACTTTGAAAGTGTTTTGAGGTTTTGTAAAAGGGTCGTTGCTTTTACTTACTTTTTGCACACCTCTAAACGTATCGTCATTATTTGACGATTGCCAGCAGAGTACATATTCTATTGTACGTTTTACTTTTTTTGAAAGTGCAGGAGGGGTCGCGGATTTAAACCAATTCCATTGACCTACGAAGTTTTTTTGCAAAAATACTTCATCGCCTAAAAGTCTGAGAGTTCCCACTTCGTTTTCATCAATTGAGATGAAGATAACACCTCGATCGGACAGTAATTTCTTGGCTATACGGAGTCTTTTTGACATAAAGGATAGCCACTTAGAGTGTCGGTAATCATCCTCGGTGTCTACGTATGAATCATTATAAATAAAGTCTTTGTTGCCGGTGTTGTACGGCGGATCTATATAGATTACATCAATCTTTCCGGCGTGTGTGTAAGCGAGAGTCGAAAGGGCTTCAAGATTATCGCCCTCAATCAGTATATGATTGGGCGCGTCGGCACCTCCCTCAGTGAGAGCCTTAGATTTATCTTCGACGAGGACAGGTAGCTCGTCGCGCAGACGTTCCTCTACATCCTCCGGCTTATCTTCCCACACAAGTCCATAGGTCTTAGATTCGTTTAAGAAGCCGAGAAGTGCTGACCGTTCTTCATCAGTCAACCCCTCAATAGAGCGTATACGTTCAGCAAGTTTTATTTTATCAGTCGCTTTCATGGCGATATTATTGGTTACATAAAAAACTAAGAACTCCCAAAGTAGCATCTGAAGGCCGACCAAAGCCTGTAACGACTACGTAGGGAGTTCTCAAAGTTTTTTCGGCTCTCGCCGTATATCTTTGCAGTTATTCGGTCATTCTCAGATTTAGAACGTTTATTAGGTGCAAATTTAACAATTTTTTTCGACATAGAGGCTATACCTCTGACGAAAAGTTGATTATTTAATTTTTGCACCGTCCTTGAGGGCTTGAACGAGCCAACAAGGAAGGAGGATTAGCATTAAAAGAAATTCCATAGGGCGACAAATTTTGAAGTTTCGAGGAAGGCAGATTTTGTTTTCAACTGCAAAATTAGTCGCGCGATGAGCCTAATTTTTGCACATCAAAATTAAATAATGTTAATGGCGTTAAATTACGCCTGACATTGAGAGCGAGAAGGAGTCTCGGAATGGAAACTTTTCGCAGCCGATGTAGAGTGTATCGAAAGCGTCGGAGCCGTCGGTGCGGTGTTCGAGCAGGTCTTCTTCGGACTCTGCGAGTTTTTCGCCGGACTTATCTTTATGGAAGCCGTTGCGCCCTCGGCTGACACCGGCTGACTGGATAGCGAGGATAAGGTCTTCGTTATTCGAGCGGTTGAAAAACGGCACAAGGCGTTGCTTACCTGCGAAAGCCTGATTGATGAGCAGGTACTTTTCATCGTGCGGCATGGGGTTGCCGAGATATACGGCTTCCACTCTCCAACCGTGCCGCTCGAACTCGTGGATTACCCACCAACGGAAATCCTGGTCGTTGACCGCATAGTTGGAACTGAGGGCGGTAGCGTCGAAGTAGAAAACGACGGTCTTGTTTCGGTGTCCCGAATAGTAGCGGCAAAAATCGTCAATGAGCGCAGGTATCTTGCGCTCGAACTTGACGTAAAAAGATTTTATGATATTGAGGCGGCGATCGCGCGGCTGACCGGCGACAATCCAGTTGATGTTTGCGTTGTAGTCCATACCTATGCAGATAGGCGCGTCCGGGTCAACGTCGGCGTCGGCTCTCGCGTCGAGAGTGGCGAAGTCATAATCATAACCAAGAGTATCGAGGTATTGATTATCGTTGGCGTCGTATTTATGACCTTCACGCATTGAGGAATAAAAACCGTCCTTTGCAATTCCGATCCTCTGACACAGGATAGAGGTTTGGAAGGTCAAAGGTGTAAGGTCGCGCTTCATCTGCTTAATGTAGTTCTCGCCGAGAAGCTGCAAGTTTTCAATCGAGGAATACTCGCGGTAATATACAGCGACCGACCGCATTTTGTTAAGGTTGCGGTCGAGCCTACGGAGATACCCTTTGAGGTGGTCGGGCACCGGCTCACCGTTGGCGTTAAGGGCGCGTATGCGCTCCTTCGTGCGCCATATCTCATACACGGTAGCCTCAATGGTCTTAATCAGCTCCACGTCCATTTTGTCGCGGTAGTGCAAAAACCAACTGCCCTTTTGGGTCTGCGGCATATCGCTCAATATCATAATTGAGTGATTGAAGGAGTGCTTACCGAAGTGCGACTTAATGCCGCCGTTGGCAGGGAGCGTTTCATCTTTGAGTTTGGCGTAGTCAATAAACTTGGCTTCATCGACAAGCAGCCACGAGAGGGTAAGCGAGTTAGACGAGCCGGGGCGGTCTTGTGAAATGATGATAGAGACCGAACCGTTGTAGAAAGTTATGACGTGTTCATAATCTTTCGGGTCGATTATAGGCTGCTTGAAAGTCTTTGGCGGCTTCTTGCCGACAACGTAGTGAACTCCCTCGATGAAGCCCCAGCGTTTCCAAGCGGCGAGCAAACCCGGAATGGTGTTTGTGAGTCCGTGTTTGAAGGTCGGCACGACGATACCTCCTGTCGAGCCGGGCATACGCTGCATATTGCGAAGCACAAACGGAGCAGCTATGCTGTCCGTCTTGCCGGTGCGTCGCCCTGCGACGATAACGGTTGTGTTCGCTCCTATGAGTTGCGTAAGGCGTTGGGGCTTGTTAAAGTAGACTTTTTTCTCCGTCATTGTCGGTGTCTTGTTTAGGGTCTGGGAAAAGTGTGTCAAGTTCGAGGTCGTATTCCTCAAACTCCACATCTTCAATGTCGATAGTTTCGCGGCGGTACTTCTCAATCATCTGCGAGATTTTCTCGTTGATGTTGGGGATAGGCTCGATACCGAGGACTCGCGGGTCGTCGGTAGCGGTGAACGGCTGCGGAACAATCTTGTCGTAAGGCATAGCCTGTTCATCTTCGAGGTCAATGCGGTTTAGCTTGCCGTAGGCGGTCGCGGCACGTTCCATAGTCTTGCTGTCCTTGCGCTTCTCCGCCATTTTGTAAGTGGCGATGAGCATTTCGTTGGTGCGCCAACGGTGGAAGTCTCGGCTTGCCGTAGACATCATAGGCAGCAACGCTTTGACGATTGCCAAATCGGAGTAAGCGGTAACTTTGGAAATATCGTGCCGCTGCATTACCTCGGCGACAAACTCGCGGTCGGAGCCGTCGGGGTTTGAGATGAACCAGTTATACATCTCGCGGACACGCAAAACCTTATCCACAAGGACTTGCGGATAACGTTCAAGCAGCTCGGACTCTCTTGTAAAGAGGTCGGCGCGGCAAACTTCTATGGCGGACGGCGTTCCCATTACTCGTCGTCCTCCATATCAAGTAAATTTCGGTGTGCGTTCTCAATAGCCAGTGGCGAACCTACCTGCGCCAACATCATTTCCTGAGAATGAAGTTTGACCTTAGAGGCGGCTTTGCCGCGACGGTAGGCTTTCGACACATCGGTTGAGCGGTCTGCAATGTCAGAGCGCAAAACATCAGCCGGAATATCGAGTATTACGGCGATGTCGGAAATCTTCAAGTAGATTGAAGCGAACTTTTCAATCTGCTGCAATTCGTTCTCTGAATAGGTCATGGAGCGGTACGGAGTGATTAGTGATAAGGTCGTTGACTTGGTCGTAGAGATTAGCGAAAATCTCCGGCGAAGTGGAGATAAAAGCAGACTCGTGGCGGTTGCCGCGAGTGAGGTTTTGGGAGGTTATGACCGAAACGGTAGCACCGTTCTCTCCCTTTACGAGAAGTATCTTGCTGTGATTGTCGGCAAGATACGTGCGCTCAATAACTTGGGTGATGAACGCCCAAAGTTTGAGCGTCTTGTTGGTCGCCTTATGGTCGAGCACAAGATTTATGCGGCTGACCTTGTTTGCCTTGCAAATGAAAAAGAGACGGCGCAGAAACTCCTCGGAAATGGAGAAAGAAGTCTGCCACACCTCTGCAATCCCGACTTGGCTTAAAATCCATTCGAGAATGTCGGCAACCTGCACGGCATTTGAAAGGTAAGCCTGAAACGGCGTCTCTTTCAACGGACGAAGGATTTGGTCAATGTCGGCAGTCCTTTTCATTTGGCAGATTTCTTGCGCCCGGCGTTCTTGGCGGAGCCAAGCGACTTTGTCGATGAGGGTTTGGCATTAAGGGGAGTGGGCGCAACATAATGGTCGTAAGCCTCCCAGTTTGCGTGAAGTTTCTTGTCGAGAGCGATTAACTCCTTCAGGAAGGGGTATCGCTCGGAGTCCGGGCAGGTAACGTTATCAAGCGAAAGCGAGCGAAGCCGCAGGTGCAGTTCGCGCATTCGTTGAAGAATAGAGAGATTTTCAACGAATTTCGCCTTGATTTCATCAGGCAAAGAGTCGTGGTCTTCACGTTTGCCGAGACGCTTGGAGTCTTCGGCCTCGGTGGTGTGGTCTTCTTCGAGAGCGTGGTCGGCAGCAATGGAATCTACCTGTGCCGACATTTCAGCGACCTGCTCACGAGTGAGCGCAGCGACACGGAAATTGTAATACTTTTGAAGTTGGTACTCCACGAAGTCGCGGCGGCGGTCAATCTGCGCGATTATGTTCTTATACATAATCTGATTGCCCGACAGCTTCAAAAGGTAGAGAGCGCCGACGGTATAGTCGCGCTCGGTTTCGGGAGTGGCAAGCCATTTGCCTATAAGTTCAGTGAATTTGTGGTCCATTACAGTTTATTATTTATACCTGTGAAGAATACGAGGTTGTAGCCGAGCGGTTCGAGCAGGTTCTTCATCGAGATCATCGTTGCGCCGGTGGTAACAAAATCGTCGAACACGATTATGTTCCTTTCCTTTGGCGGTTCACCCGACAAAGTGAACACCGCGCCTACACGATGTTTTGAGTGGCACTCGGCGAGATCTTCATAGAAGTTCACGCCTAAGAGTGCGGCGAGCCGGGCAGAAATGAGCGAAGCGAAGTTATGCTCCTTGTGGCGACGCTTGGGCGAGGTAACGATGCACCAGTCGCCGGAGGCGAGCGAATGACCGAGTATTTGCCGGATAAGGGCATTCATACCCACGGCAAACTTCTCAATCATATCAGGGTCGCTCTTAATGTCGGTCAGAGTCCGGCCATAGAGCGACTTTTTCCAAAGCGAGATGATTCCGAAAGCCGGATTGCGGTATGAAATTCGCACCTTGTTAGGTGCGAAGTCGCAGCGAGCCTCGGCTTGCTGCACATCTTTCCATGCCGCGCGTTTCTTCTCTGCGAACAAGTCCTTGCTCTCATCACGAGCAAAAGAAGCGTCAATTTCGGGAACGGTCAGCGATGGCACTTCGATGTCGTTCAACAACTCGTCCAAAGCGATAGCTCCGTCTTTGACGCTTCTATTATTCATAATGATTGAGGATTAGGCAGCCTTGCCGCACTCAATATCGCCGTCTTCGGTTTCGAGCGTACCGATGTAGAAGGGCGCAGGCACTTCGTCGGTAGCTTCGACATTGATAGTGGTAGAGGTCGTGCCGGTGGCACCTTGACCGAGGTCTTGGGCGACAGTCGCCTTAGTGCTCCACTTATCATTGCCGAGGACGCGGAAGTTACCTTTCATATCCTCGACGACAAACACGTTGTCGGTGTTGTTGATATAGGCGGCGGCAGCGGAAGCCTCCGTGCCGACACCGGGGTGAACGGCAACCAACTTGTTGAGTTGGGTTTGGCTTGGGAGTTCACCCTGCGCCTCCGAAGTGAGCTGCGACTTGTCGGGAAGAATGTCGATGTACCGCCACTTGGCGTCGGCGGCGAGAGTGAACGAGCCGGCGAGGATAGCGGAAGTGGGGCGACCGAGTTCATCACGAGGGAGTTGGGGGAAGCCGACTATCAGGCTTTTAGCGAGATAGTAAATGCGGCGTTTCACACCCGGAAGCTCGGGAGTGCCTTGGCACCAACCGAGCGACTTTTGGATAGAGGTACATTTAGCAATAGCCATATAAGTAATAGGTCTTAGTTACGAGTTATGAGGTTACTTGCCGAAAGAGAACGGCTCTGCGGCGAGTTCCACGACTTTGAGGCGCGAGCTGTGCAGTGTCTCGAACTGACAGCCGAAGAACATAGTGGCGATGTAGGAAAGCACGAAGGGCTTGTATTCCTTGACCATTACGTTCTCCACGTCGCCCATCTGGTCGTAGCCGACGAGCATATTGCTCTTAGGCGCGATGTGGATAAAGCCGGAGTCAGCCTTGTTGAACAGCGGAACGAAATGCAGTTTGCCGTTGGAGCCTTCGACGGCATTCTGTCCGTACTGGGTGTTGTACGGCAGAGTTCCGTGGGTCAACTGGTAGCCCTCGTTGTAGATGTCCACAAGCTGCTGCGAACAATAGATGTTGCAGTCGGTGGCGCGAAGGTGCGGGTCCATCTCAAACATAATCTGCTTGAGGATATCGACAACGTTAGCCGGGTTGATAGTGTCGGCGAGTTTAACATAGTTGTCCTTAGCGTCAGAGATTTCCCCTGCGGCGATTTCCTGAGCCGTGATAGTGTCGAAGCCGTCGAAAAGGTCTTTGGTGGTGTTACCGGCAGCGTTGCGCTTGCCGTTCCAAACAGCATCGTTCAGATGCTTTGAAAGACCTTTTGCAATGAGGGCGAGGACGTGGCGAGCCGTCGGGGTCGTCATCTGACCGTCGCCTTTGGTGGAGCCTGTGCCTAACAGCGTTGAGATGGCGGTGTTAGGCTCGAAGTTAGCGACAACGGAGCCAAAATAGGTTTTCAGCTCGCGGAAGTCGAGTTGGAGGTCGATGTCTTCCTCGCGTGAGGGGTTGTAGGGCGCGAACTGCGCGTCAGCGGAGATAGTGCCTACACGCTCGGCATAGCGTATGCCGGGGCGACCCGTCATATGCTGCAAGGTATCGTTGATACCGAAGATAGGAAGATACAGCAGTTCGTTACGGTATTTGATAGCCGCCTGTTGGTAATCTTCCGGGGTAAATTTGAATTTTCCTGCCATAATGGTTGATGATTGAGAGTTAAGAGATGAGAGAATCAAACCTCGTTGTAGAGGTCGCGGGCGGCGTTTACAGTGGCGCAGAAGCGGTCAAAGTCCGATTCATCGGAGTTGTCGGAGGGCTTCTTGTCCTCTACGACCTGCTTTGACGGCTCGGCAGGAGTCTTGGCGAGCTTGGCTTCAAGTTCGGAGATACGCTTGTCGCGTTCTTCGATAGTTGCTTTCTGCGAGTCGGCGAGAGCGTTAGCGTCGTTGAGACGCTGATTGAGGGCGTTGTATTCGTCCTCAGAATAGGTCTTGGGTTCGGGCATTTGGGTATGGGATTTGGAGTTAAAAATCGAAGCGATAGCGGTAAGGAACTTGCCAAAGGCATTTTCCTTGTCCTGTTCGGCGAGAGGTATGTTCGGTATCGGCATACCCTCGGAAGCCATAGCGGAAGCGAGCGCGTCGGTCAGGCGCGGAGCCGGTTCGTCTTCAAGGTCGGTGATTTCATCAACGAAACCCCAGTCGAGGGCTTCCTTAGCCGAGAGCCAACCGCCTACTTTCATCAGCGAGAGCAGGTCTTCGGGCTTGCGCTTGCAGCGGTTGGCGTAGAGTTGGGCGCAGTTAAGGTCGAGCTTGTCAAGGTCGGCTTTAATCTTCTCGCAGTCGGCAATCAGCGTGGCGAATTGGTCGGAGTTGAGACTGCCCCACTCGAAGAAAGCCATAGAGCATTTATGCACGAGGTACATCGCCCCTGCGTCAATGGAAATGTGAGCCGCGCCGAGCGAAGCGATAGTAGCGGCGGAAGCGTTGAGTCCGACGAAATGCACATTTACATTGCCGTGATTTTTGAAGGCTGCTGAGATAGACAAGCCGGTGGCGAGTGAGCCGCCGAGGGAGTCAATAAGCACGTTGACCTGCTTGCCGTTGTTTTTGGCGAGTTCACGGTCAACAGTAGTGCGGTCGAAGTCAGCACCTCCGACGTAGCCTTTGAGCGATATGTTGTAAGCGGTCTTAGCCATAGTTTGCGATGATTTACAGCGCAAACTTACCGCTATATATAAGGAGGTGAAAAGACAAGAAAATTCAGAAAAAATGCGTAACTTTGCATATTGATAAATAAAATTTGTGTATGGGTCTCTTTGATTTTTTAAAATCTGCTCCAAAGGCAGACCGAAATAAAGCAATTGCTGCTGCGATGAAAGGTAAACGGGCATACGATGCGCGTAACTTCACAGAAGCAGCAAAGTATTTTGCTGAATATTTTGATTATAAAGGATATGGAAATTTCCCTGATCTTGATAGTTCAGATTTCAGAATGTATCTCAACTTGATGGTAAGTCGGTTATATGCACGACAATATCGGGAATGCCTCGAAGTATGTAATACTTTGATAAAGCTTGATTCAAGCCGAAGTGATGCTTATGCTTTTTCCGGGATGTGTTATTATAAGTTGGGAGATTTGCAACGAGCCAACGAATTTTGGAAGAAAGCCAAAGCTCGTGGTAATGAGATAGCAAAGACTTTTGAGTCCATTGAAGATGTAAGAATGCAAGGATTCTCTGACTAATGAGACAGTCCTTAGAAAAATTTTTTGAAGAAGCTTCCCCAATTATTGATTCAATAAATGGGTTGAGGGATTTTTTTGAAAAATCTTTCAATCAATATCGTTATGAAATTTGGTCAGTTTTCATCGAACAAAATCGTAGTATTCTTACATCTGATGATATAATTCGCATTAAAATTTTAGAAGAAAAATTTAATACGATAGGGGAAATTTTCAATCCATTTTACTTCGTAAATAAAAGTAAGGCAGTAAATGATATTGAAATTATTGATGATTTCAACAACGATTGGTCAAAAGCATTGACAGGAAAGGTTCATTTTAAAAGAGCTGAAATTCAACATTACAAAACAATAACTGAAAAAATCGCATTTCAAGAAATTAACTTTAATGAGTTTTTTGAGAAATATAAGGATAGTACGCATCCTTATATTTGCTCTAAATTGGCATTAGCTGCGCTTAATGGAGGTCAAAATGATGTAGGTCTCTTGTTTTTACAAAGAGCACTATATCCAGTGTTTTCTTGCTCAAATCCCTATTGGCACAACCATTTTGCAATGTATGGGTGTACCGATGCGTTACACGAATTACAACATATATTGGGACGTAGAATGTATGAACTTATGAGTGCAATAGGCATACATTTTTATAGTTATTTATCATTACTATATATGTACCTTTCAAGATGTATATATATGTCCGTCAACAATAAAGCTGACGAAAATAACATAAAACTCACAGATATTTCGGCGGTAAACTACTTATCAATAAGAGGAGACCTAACCTATCATTATCAAAATGAATTTGCAATGATATGGTTTGGAGTAAACCCCAATATCCAAGTTATGGCTGATAAATTTATGGCATACGACATAGGTGAACAATTAGGTTTGGGGGTAATTGTTGAGCAGTGTCATAAGGACGCTCTAAAACTTTATAGACATAATAGTTTAGTACCTAATGAAACAGGTGGAATATTAGAAATGGAAGAAGAAACTATGCCAGAGCTTATAAAAAAAGCTAATCTTAGAGCCATAAGTTTTGCAAAGAAAACACATGAGCAATTAGAGCAAACAGATTGGTTAAATCAAGAAACATTAAGCAAAATAATGCAAGGTTTGCATTATTCCGTTATACATGGATAAGAGCCTTCCCTTGCGGAAAAGCCCTTGAGGGAGAGAGGGAGGAACGGGGTCAGATGCGGCGGAACACGTGATTGTTTGCTCCCATTGTGTAATCCCACATGAACAGCTCGCGTCCGAAGGCTTCGTAGTCGAAGTATTGAGCGAGATTACCCATTGTCCTTTCAAGGTCGTAGCACTCCTCGACGATGTGCCGTGCGAAGTCTTCTTCGCTGTCCCATTCTCCGCAGTAGGCTTCCTCGAAGTCGTCGAGATCGTCGTGCAGCTCCATGTAGTCGTCCACAGCCTCGACACTGTGTTTATCACACA
>ERZ779852.1566-NODE-1566-length-20970-cov-6.978484_pt1 | contig 20970 bp, 20 predicted proteins | sample MGYA00511559_ERZ779852 | MGnify/ENA primary metagenome ERZ779852 (study PRJEB29588, sample SAMEA2157977) | human gut metagenome | biome: human gut; feature: human-associated habitat; material: faeces | place: Denmark | collected 2008/2010 ...
ATAATATATATAGTATTAAAATATTTAACACTCTCTTCCCGATTCAGGTTAAAAAGTCGATTTTACTAATTGTCATTTGTCACAATTGTCACACTGTCACGTTTTCGTTTCTTTCCAATCTCCAAAGAGCAACACATCCTGTTCTTCTTGAATCGTTGTATGTTTCAGTTTTTCAGACTGTTAAGTATTTTGTTGATTGCAGATGCCCTGAAATGATGCTTGTGCTCTTGGTAATTCGCCAGCTTTTGAGTATCTTTGGGATGGCAATGGAGACAAGAACACTTTACAACGATTTCCCGACTTTTCTGAAGCGCTTTTTCCCCGGCAAAGTGCAGAAGATTTCACTTAATGCGGGATTCACGTGCCCCAACCGTGACGGAACGGTGGGTTACGGAGGATGTACGTATTGCAACAACCAGACGTTCAACCCCGAATATTGCCGTACAGAGAAGACAGTGGCTGTGCAGTTGGAGGAAGGGAAACGCTTCTTTGCGCACAAGTACCCCGAAATGAAGTACCTGGCCTACTTCCAGGCCTACACCAACACGTATGGCGAACTGGAGGCGCTGAAGCGCAAGTACGAGGAGGCATTGGCAGTGGACGACGTGGTGGGGCTGGTCATCGGTACGCGCCCCGACTGTATGCCCGACGCCCTGCTGGACTACCTGGAGACGCTGGCTAAGGGGACATTCGTGCTGGTAGAGTATGGCATCGAGAGTACACTGGACCGCACCCTGCGCCGCATCAACCGTGGACACACGTGGCAGGCGGCGGTGGACGCCGTGGAGCGTACGGCCGCCCGCGGGCTGCCCGTAGGCGGACACGTCATCCTGGGGCTGCCTGGCGAGTCGCGCGAGGACATGTTGGGGCAGGCGGCAGATATCTCGCGTCTGCCACTCGATACCCTGAAGCTGCACCAGTTGCAACTGATACGCGGTACCCGCATGGCGCGCGAGTACGAGGAGCGGCCCGAAGACTTCCACCTGTTCGACGACGTGGACGAATACATCGCTCTGGTGGTGGATTACATCCAGCGTCTGCGCCCTGACCTGGTGCTGGAGCGTTTTGTGTCCCAGTCGCCCAAGGAGCTGCTCATCGCACCCGATTGGGGGCTGAAGAACTACGAATTCAACCACCGCCTGCAAAAAAGAATGAAAGAACTGGACGCCTGGCAGGGAAAGTTGTATAATCAATAAAAATATTGTATTTTTGCACCACGTATCATGACTGGAATGAATCCAAATAAGACTATCAAAGTATGAATCAGAAAACATTGATTAAAGGAAAAGTACATTACGTGGGAGTGAACGACCGTAACAAACACCTTTTCGAAGGAATGTGGCCTTTGCCCTACGGCGTTTCTTACAACTCGTATCTGATAGACGACGACATCGTGGCGCTGGTGGACACCGTGGACGCGTGCTTCTTCGAGACGTATCTGCGCAAAATCCGTTGCATCATTGGCGACCGCCCTATCCAATACCTCATCATCAACCACATGGAGCCCGACCACTCGGGATCTATCCGCCTTATCAAGCAGCACTACCCCGACATCGTCATCGTGGGCAACAAGCAGACCTTCGGCATGATCGAGGGTTATTATGGCGTAACGGGCGACCGCTACGAGGTGAAAGACGAGTCGATGCTCGACCTGGGCCACCATAAACTGAAATTCTACCTGACACCGATGGTACACTGGCCCGAGACGATGATGACTTTCGACGAAACCGACGGCATCCTCTTTGCCGGCGACGCTTTCGGCTGCTTCGGCACGCTGGATGGCGGCTTCCTCGACACACGCATCAACTTGGACAAGTACTGGGAGGAAATGGTGCGCTACTACTCCAACATCGTGGGTAAGTATGGCAACCCCGTGCAGAAGGCACTGGCCAAGCTGGGACACCTGCCCATTACGACCATCTGTTCAACCCACGGGCCGGTTTGGACGGAGAACATTGCTCGCGTGGTAGGCGTTTACGACCGCCTGAGCCGCTACGAGGCCGAAGAAGGTGTGGTCATCGCCTACGGCAGCATGTATGGCAATACGGAGCAGATGGCCGAAGCCATTGCCGCCGAGCTGTCTGCCCAAGGTATCAAGAACATTGTGATGCACAACGTAAGCAAGAGCAATCCTTCGTACATTCTGAAAGATATCTTCAAATATCGCGGTCTCATTGTGGGCAGCCCTACGTACAGCAACCAGATTTATCCCGAAGTGGATTCGCTCCTCTCCAAGATACTGGTGCGCGAAGTGAAGGGACGCTATCTGGGCTGGTTCGGTTCGTTCACCTGGGCAGGTGCTGCCGTGAAGCGTATCGCTGAGTTTGCCGAAAAGAGCAAGCTGGAAATTGTGGGCGACCCTGTAGAAATGAAGCAGGCCATGAAGGAAATTACCTACGAGCAGTGTGAAAACCTGGCTCGCGCCATGGCCGACCGCCTGAAGAAGGATCGGAAATAAATATTACTAACCTTATAAATTAATCAGACATGAGACTAATCATTCAGCCGGATTACCAATCCGTATCGAAGTGGGCAGCTCACTATGTAGCTGCGAAGATCAAGGCCGCCAATCCTACGGCGGAGAAACCCTTTGTATTGGGATGTCCCACAGGTTCTTCACCCCTGGGCATGTACAAGGAGCTGATTGACCTGAACAAGAAGGGACTCGTTTCCTTCCAGAACGTTGTTACTTTCAACATGGACGAATATGTAGGCCTGCCGAAGGAACACCCCGAAAGCTACTATTCTTTCATGTGGAACAACTTCTTCAGCCACATCGACATCAAGCCGGAGAATACCAACATACTGAACGGCAACGCTGCCGACCTCGACGCCGAATGTGCTCGCTACGAGGAGAAAATCAAGTCGTACGGTGGTATTGATCTCTTCATGGGTGGTATTGGTCCTGATGGTCACATCGCCTTCAACGAGCCGGGTTCTTCCCTGTCGTCTCGTACCCGCCAGAAGACGCTGACTACGGATACCATCATTGCCAATTCACGCTTCTTCGACAACGATGTGAACAAGGTGCCCAAGACGGCTTTGACCGTAGGTGTAGGCACTGTACTCAGCGCCAAGGAAGTAATGATCATTGTAAATGGCCACAACAAGGCACGCGCCCTGTATCATGCCGTAGAAGGCCCTGTAATGCAGATGTGGACTATCAGCGCCCTGCAGATGCACGAGAAGGGTATCATTATCTGCGACGATGCCGCTACTGATGAACTGAAGGTGGGTACGTACCGCTACTTCAAGGACATCGAGGCCGACCACTTGGATCCAGAGTCACTTTTGAAGTAAAACTTTTTAAATGAAGAATGAAGAATTAAGAATGAAGAATTTCCCTGCGTACGGAATAATTCTTCATTCGGAGGCGAAGCCGATATTCTTCATTCTTCATTTTTTTTATCCTTCTTCCAGCCATCCGGCTCCCTGGCGTATGATTTCCGCCTCGCCCTGCGTACAATCCACTACCGTAGAACCTTCCATGTTTCCGATACCGCCGTCAATGACGAGGTCCACCGTGTCGCCCCATTTCTCGTCAATCAGTTCGGGGTCGGTGACGTATTCGATGTCTTCATCTTCGTCGTGAGGCAGGGTAGTGGTCATAATGGGTGCATCCAGTAGGCGTGCAATTTCTCGGATAATGGGGTTGTCGGGCATGCGGATGCCTACTTCCTTGCGGTTGCGGAAGATTTTGGGTAGGCGTGTAGTGCCGTTCAGGATGAAAGTGAACGGGCCGGGCAGGTTGCGTTTCATCAGCTTGAAGGTGGCGTTGTCCACCTTGGCATACTCGCTGATGCTGCTCAGGTCGTAGCAGATGATGGAGAGGTTATTCTTCTTGGGGTCGATGTCCTTCAGACGGCAGATGCGTTCGACGGCACGTTCCTTCAGACCGTGGCATCCGATGGCATACATGGTGTCGGTGGGATAGATGATGAGGCCGCCGTCGTTCAGCAGGTCGACTACGCGTTGCAGGTCGGCGGGGTTGTTGTTCTTGTTGTAGAGTTTCAGTAGCATGACTTTTGGCAATAATGGTTACGCAAATGTAGTTATTTTTCCCCTCTTTGCGTTTATTCTTTCCGCATTTCCTTATCCAGTTTCTTGATTTTTTTCCACGCTTCCTTAAACTTGGGGCAGAGGGCCACGGCTTTCTCATAGTTGCGCAAGGCAGCTTCCTTCATGTCGTGCTTCAGGCATTCGTCGCCCATGTTGATGTATTCGCGGGCATATTTCACGAGGGTATTCTCCTTTTCGAGTGCGGCGGTACGCAGGGCACGGTTTTCTTCGCGCAGACGGTTGATGACGTTCAGCTTGCGGCGGATGAGGCGCTGGGCGGCGGGGCGCTCGATGTCGTAGCGCGAGTGGATGGCCTTGAAGAACTCCGTGAGGAAGGTATCAAAGTCACCGCGGTCGAAAGCTTTGGTTGCGGCGGCATATTGCACGTCGGCCTGTGCCTGCTTCAGGGCGCGGTCGATGGCTTGGCGGTTGTTGAAGCGTTCGGCGAATTGTACGATTTCGGGGCGGACGAAGACATCGGCACGGCTGACGGGCTTTCTTAGGCGGATACCTTCGAGCGAGGTACATCGGCTCAGGGCCACGTAGGTCTGCCCGCCCGCAAAGACACCGCCCGTGAAGTCGATGACCACGCGGCTGAACGTCAGTCCCTGACTCTTGTGGACGGTGATGGCCCACGCCAGGCGGACGGGGAACTGGGTGAACGTGCCCAGTTCTTCTTCCTCAATCTGCTTCTTCTCTTCGTTGTAGGTGTAGCGGATGTTGCGCCATGTCTCGCGGCGAACGTCGCAGGCACGACCGTCGTCGGTGGTAATGTAGAGTGTCTCGCCGTCGAGGTCGAAGCCGCTCACCACGCCGATGGTGCCGTTTACCCACCGGCGTTCGTAGTCATTCTTGATGAAGATGACTTGTGCGCCAGGCTTTAGTACCAGTTCCTGTGAGGTGGGCAAGCTGCTTTCGGGAAAGTCGCCGTGCACTTCTCCGAGGAAGCTTTCGGGCTGGCCGGGCAGTTCCTTGAGGCGGCGCTCGTTGATGTAGTCCACGTTGTCGCGGCGGGTGGCCAGGGTGATGTAGAGGTCGTCGGCGTCGGCGGGCTCGGTGGCTGTGGTGTAGCGGGTGTTGAGCAGCTGGAGGTCAGCGGAGCCGGCGGTGTTGTTGCGGATGTGATCCAGCACGCCGATGAACTTCGGGTCGCTCTGGCGGTACACCTTTTGCAATTCGATTGATACCAGTTCTATCTGGCCGAATACACGGGCGGAGAAGAAATAGGGCGTGGGGTAGAAGCGGTTCAGAATGTCGCGCTCGTCAGCCTTCACCACGGGCTCCAGCTGGAAGACATCGCCCACGAGCAGCAGCTGCTTGCCGCCAAAGGGTTCGCGCAGGTTGTGGCTATAGACGCGCAGGATGCGGTCGACGGCATCGATGATGTCGGCCCGTACCATCGAAATCTCGTCGATGATGACCAACTCCAGCTCCTCGAGCAGCTTGCGGTGGGGTTTGGTGTACTTGAAGAACTCGTGGATGCGTCCCTTCTGTAGGCTGAGGTTGGGATCGTCGGGAAGCAGGGGGTGGAAGGGTAGCTTGAAGAAGCTATGCAGGGTACTTCCGCCCGCGTTGATGGCGGCGATGCCTGTGGGGGCTAGTACGACATGTTTCTTGCGTACGTTGTCGCAGACGTAGCGCAGGAAGGTCGATTTGCCCGTACCGGCCTTTCCCGTCAGGAAGAGCGACTGGCGGGTGTACTTCACGAGGTTCAGGGCGTCCTGAAACTCACGGTTGCTGGTGTCGGGGAGGAAGGCTTTATCCATTCTCCATTATCCATTTCTGAATGGCTTTCGCTATACCGTCTTCGTCCACTGTATCGGTGACGTAGCGGGCGGCGGCCTTCACTTCGTCACGGGCGTTACCCATGGCGATGCCGATACCCGCATGGCGAAGCATGGAAATGTCGTTACCTCCGTCGCCGAAAGCAATGGTGTCTTTGAGGCGAATGCCGAAGTGGCGGATGATCTCGTCGATACCCCGTTGCTTGGTGTTGCCGCGAGCGGTGACATCGACAAAGGCCGGATGCCAGCGGCCCATCTCGCAATGGGTGAGGGAAGGCACTACTTCCGCCTCTTGTGTCTCGTCAAGGAAGGGTGTCAGCTGGAAGATTTCCTTGCCGTCGATAGCCTCATGGAGAGGTGTGTCGGGGAGGGGTGTCGTGACACGCAAGTGTTCGTGGAAGATCTGTTGCACGCGCTCGTCGGGCTGGCAGACGCAGATGGTGTGTTCACCCACTACGATGCAGGGGATGCTACGCTGGGCACAATAGTCGGTGAGCGTGCGGACGTCGTCGGCTGGTATGGAGCTCTTGTAGATCACTTGGTCGCCCACGAAGCAATAGGCGCCGTTCATCGTGACATAACCGTCTATCAGTCCTCGTTCCTGCAAGGGACCCAGGTTGTTGATGATGACGCGCGGACGGCCGGTAGCGATGAAGATGCGGTGGCCTTTGGCCTTGGCGGCCGACAATGCCTCGACGGCCGAGGCGGGTATCTCGTGGGTGCGGAAGCTGACGAGCGTTCCGTCGATGTCGAAAAACAGAGCTTTGGTCATTGCGTTCAATTCTTTATCTGGGGCACAAAATTAAAGATTTTAGGCGGAATAATCTAGTGCATTCTCTTTCCTTTTTCAGGAAATGGCGAAGATATTTCGTACATTTGTACCCCCTAACCTATAACAAGTTTTTGTATATGAAGAAACATGTTTTGAAAGATTGGCTGGTGGCCGTTCGGCCCTGGTCGTTTCCTGCCTCGGCTATGCCTGTGGCGGTGACGTTGGCTTATCTCTATTGGATGCAACAAGACGTAAACTGGACAAACGGTGTATGGGCGTTGCTCAACATCATCGTGTTTCATGCCGCAGGCAATACGTGGAGCGACTATTTCGACTACAAGCACCACGTGGATCGCGAAGACACCCATGGCGTGCGTACGCTGACAGGCGGCCTCTTCCGTCCGCAGGAGATTTTCCGCCTTTCGCTCTCGCTGCTCGTGGTGGCGCTGATAGCAGGTGTCGGATTGATGCTTCGGACAGGGCTTCCCCTGTTATATATAGGTATCGGCGGAGCGGCTTGTACGCTGCTCTATCCGGCGTTGAAGTATCGTGCGCTGGGCGACGTGGTTATTTTCGTGGCCTATGCCCTGCTGCCCATGCTGGGCACGGCCTATGTGGCGACGGGTACGATGGATTGGTCGACGATGTGGGCAGGTGTCCCTGTGGGGCTCATCACCGTAGCCATCCTGCACGCCAACAACACGCGCGACATCGAAACCGACGTGCGGGCCGATATCCGTACCCTGGCCATGACGGTGGGTGCACGGACGTCCATGCTGGTTTATTATCTGGAAGTGTTGCTCCCCTTCGTGTGGATCATCGGCTGTGCCGCCACAGGAGTCTTTCCTTGGTGGAGCCTGCTGGTGCTTCCTGCGCTGATACCTGCCGTGGGCAATGTGCGTCTGATGGCTTCTTACTCGATGTGTGGCATGGAGGGCATCTCTCGCCTCGACGAGCTGACGGCCAAGCTCCAGTTATTGTTTTGCCTGCTTTTTGCCTTGTCGTTCGTTTTAGCCCGTGTATTCTCATGAAAAGATTGGTCCTGTCCATCGTGCTGGCCGCCGTGTTGTGGTCGGTCATGTTCTCGCCTCTGACGGCGCCGCATGTCAACTTTTGGCTGATGATGTCTCTTTCGGCTCTGACGCTCTCCGTCTTGTCCCTTCGTTTCGATGCAGGTTGGCGGCGTGAGGCTGATAGCAGCTGGACGAATCTGTTGCTGGGCATAGTCATTGCCGTGGCTTTGTGGGGCATCTTCTGGACGGGCGATAAAGTGTCGACGTGGCTTTTCGACTTCGCCCGCCCGCAGGTTAATCTGATTTATGGCATGAAGGAGGGAGCATCGCCTTGGTTGCTCTCCGTCTTGATGCTGGTATTGATAGGCCCTGCCGAAGAAATCTTTTGGCGTGGATATGTGCAACGCACGCTTTCGCGGCGTTGGACTCCTAATGCCGGCTTTGTGGTGACGACGTTGGTTTACGCGTTGGTGCATGCTGCTTCGTGCAACTTCATGCTCGTGATGGCGGCACTGGTGGCAGGCGTGGTGTGGGGCGGACTTTACCGCTTGTATCCGCGACGTATGTGGGCCATCATCGTGTCGCATGCAGTGTGGGATGTGGCGGTGTTCGTCTGGTTCCCCATCTGACGGAAGATTGGCTTCGGTCAGGGCACGCTTTGGCGGGCAGAGTGGAAAGCACTGTTTTCTTCTCGATAAAGCGATGCTTTCCCATCAAGAAAACATAGTTTTACGGATAAGTGATAGATGGAATAAAGAAGTGAAACCTTATAAATCAAAAAGGAAATGCAATATAATTTCGACGAAGTAATAGATCGCCGCGGCACCGATTCGGTGAAGTGGGACGGTATGAAGAACGTTTGGGGGCGCAACGACCTGACGGCTATGTGGGTGGCCGATATGGATTTTCGTACGCCGCCTTTTGTGATGGATGCCTTGCGCCATAGACTGGAGCACGAAGTGTTGGGATATACCTCGGCTTGTGAAGGTTGGGACACCACCATCTGCCGTTGGTTGCAAAAGCGCCATCAGTGGGAAGTACGCCCCGATTGGCTGACGTTTGTGCCGGGTATCGTGCGTGCCCAGGCCTTTGCCCTGCTCTGCTTTACGCAGCCGGGCGACCGTGTGCTGGTAATGACGCCCGTCTATCATCCCTTCTTCCTTGTTACCGAACGGCTGAAGCGCGAGGTCGTGCGTTCGCCGCTCGACTTGCGCGACGGGCACTATCATATCGACTTCGACCGCCTGCGTCGCGACGTGCAGGGATGCAAGGCACTCATTCTCTGCAATCCTCACAACCCTGGCGGGCGTGTGTGGACGGTGGACGAGCTTCGTCAGATAGCCGACATCTGCAAGGAAAGTGGTACGTTGGTCATCTCCGACGAAATCCATGCCGACCTCACCTTGCCGCCCTATAAGCACCATCCTTTTGCTTCGGTAAGCGAGGCGGCTGCTTCCAATTGCGTCACCTTCATGGCGCCCAGCAAAACGTTCAACATGCCTGGCATTCAGAGTTCCTTTGCCATCGTGCCCGACGACACTTTGCGCGAACGCTTCCAAACCTTTATGGAGGCGGGCGAATTTTGTGAAGGGCATCTTTTTGCTTACATTGGTTGCAAGGCTGCTTTCGAGCACGGCGAGGAGTGGCTGGAGCAGGTGCTTGCCTATATTCAGGGCAATATAGACTTCACCGAAGCTTACCTGAAGGAGCATATCCCTTCCATCGGCATGATACGCCCACAGGCTTCCTATCTCGTGTTTCTCGATTGTCGTGCTTTGGGGCTTAGCCAAGAGGAGCTGGAGCATTTGTTTGCCGACAAGGCCCGTCTGGCATTGAATTCGGGCACTATGTTTGGCGAGCCCGGCCGTGGTTTCATGAGGCTCAATGTCGGTTGTCCGCGCCAACAGCTTCGTAAAGCTCTCCAACAATTGGAAATGGCTGTTAATATGCAATAATCAAGCTGTTAAAACACTATGGAATACAAGGTTTATCTTTTCGACTTCGATTACACGCTGGCCGACTCGTCGCGAGGCATCGTCACTTGTTTTCGCCATGTGCTCGACCGTCATGGCTACACTTCGCCTACGGATGATGACATCAAGCGCACCATTGGCAAGACGTTGGAAGAGTCTTTTTCTCTATTGACTGGCGTGACGGATGTTGCCTGCCTGGCCGAATTTCGTCGTGAGTACGTGAAGGAAGCTGATGTCTATATGACGTCCAATACAGTACTTTTCCCCGAAGTGGAAGGCGTGCTTCGTCGGCTGAAGGCGGGTGGTGCACAATTGGGTATCATCTCTACGAAGTTTCGCTATCGCATCCGTGAGCTGCTCGTGGTCAAAGGATTGGACGATGTGTTCGACCTTATTGTGGGTGGTGAAGATGTTTCGGCTGCCAAACCTTCGCCTGAAGGCGTATTGATAGCTTTGGATCGCTTGCATGTCCGTAAGGAAGATGTGCTTTATGTGGGCGATAGTGTGGTCGATGCCGAGACGGCTCAGGCGGCCGATGTTAGCTTTGGAGGTGTCACCCATGGTGTTACGACGTATGCAGAGCTTTCCGCTTATCCTCATCGGCTTATTATGGCGAGTCTTGAGGAATTGGTTTAAACCAAAAAGAAGCGGCCAATTATTTGGTCGCTTCTTTTATGTGGTGTCACCAGGAATCGAACCGGGGACACAAGGATTTTCAGTCCTTTGCTCTACCAACTGAGCTATGACACCATTGCTTTTGATTTGCGGTTGCAAAGGTAGTGAAAAAAATGGATTCTGCAAGCAGTGAGCGAATAAAAAACACTGATTTAGGAGTAACTTCCTTATAACCAGTGCTTAATGAATGAATCTTTTTTAAATTATCTTCTTGTTGTTTTCCTTATTCGGCAGGTTCAGTCGTGTTTCCACCATTTTTTAGAGGATTCCATCCTTGGGCTTTCAATTCGAACTCCTGACCGTCACGGGTAATGAGGGCACAACCCAGCTCGGGTTTGGTGATGTGTCCTATCAGCTTGACGCCTTCCATGTCAGCCACTTTTTCGTGGTCGGCGATGGGCACAGTAAACAACAATTCGTAGTCTTCGCCTCCGTTCAGTGCACAGGTAGTTAGGTTCATATTGAACTCTTCGGCCATGACTGCCGTTTGGTAGTCGATGGGGATGTGTTCTTCGTAAACGCGGCAACCTACCTTGCTTTGCGAGCAGATGTGCATCAGTTCGGACGAGAGGCCGTCGGAGATGTCCATCATGGCTGTGGGTTGTACGCCTGCCTTGCGCAACCGCTCGATGATGTCTTTACGGGCTTCGGGCTTGAGTTGGCGCTCCAGTAGGTATTCCTTGCCGGCGAAGTCGGGCTGTACGTCCTTGTCGGTACCTTTCAGTACGGCTTTCTCGCGCTCCAACAGCTGGAGGCCCATATAGGCCGCACCCAAATCTCCGCTGACGCATATCAGGTCGGTCTCCTTGGCTCCGTTGCGATAGACGGTTTTGCCTTTTTCACCTTCGCCGATACAGGTAATACTGATGGTGAGGCCTGTGTAGGACGAGCAGGTGTCACCACCCACGATGTCCACATTGTAGGCCTCGCAAGCCAGACGGATGCCGGCATACAGTTCCTCCATATCTTCCACACAGAAACGTTTGGATAATCCCAACGAAACGGTAATCTGTTTGGGAGTGCCGTTCATGGCGTAAATGTCGGAGAAGTTGACCACGGCGGCCTTGTAGCCCAGGTGCTTCAGAGGCACGTAGGTCAGGTCGAAGTGTACGCCTTCGAGCAGGAGGTCGGTGGTGACCAGCACTTCCTTGTCGGCAGGATAGGAGAGTACGGCGGCATCGTCGCCGATGCCGTAGCGGGTCGATTCGTTTTTAGGTTGGATACCTTCGGTCAGATGGTCTATGAGGCCAAACTCGCCGAGGGTAGCTATTTCTGTTCTCATCTTTACTTGTTTATAATATCAAATATCGTTTGTCTCAAGCACGGTTGATGAGTTCGCGCATGATTTCGGTCATGCGGGGTTGGGCGGCGTCGGCTGCCTTCTGAACCTCTTCGTGCGACACTTCTACAATCTTGCCCTCTACACCCAGGTCGGTGATGACTGATACGCCGAAGACCTTGATGCCGCAATGGTTGGCCACGATGACTTCGGGTACGGTGGACATGCCAACGGCGTCGGCGCCCAGGATGTGGAAGAGTTTGTATTCGGCAGGCGTTTCGAACGTCGGACCCTGTGTGCCCAGGTAAACGCCGTGTTGCACCTTGATGCCTTTTTCGGCGGCAATGGCGTCGGCCTTGCGGATGAGTTCCTTGTCGTAGGCTTCGCTCATGTCCGGGAAGCGGGGACCGTAGGGGATGTTCTTGCCGCGCAGAGGATGTTCGGGGAAATAGTTGATGTGGTCGGTAATAATCATCAAGTCGCCAATTTCAAAGGCTGGGTTGGTGCCACCGCTGGCATTGGATACGAACAATGTCTTGATACCCAGTTCGCGCATGACACGGACGGGGAAGGTTACTTCCTTCATCGAATAGCCTTCATAGTAGTGGAAGCGGCCCTGCATGGCCATGATGTCCTTGTTGCCCAGCTTGCCGAAGATGAGCTTTCCGCTATGCCCTTCGACGGTCGAGACGGGAAAGTTGGGGATATCCTCGTACTTTATTTCATACTTCTCGGTGATTTCGCCGGCCAGGCTTCCCAAACCGGTGCCAAGGATAATAGCTGTTTCGGGTTGCGTGTGCATCTTACTTTTGAGGTAAGCTGCTGTTTCTTGAATTTTTTCTAACATAGCCAATAATGTTTTGGTTAAAGGATTCTTGTTGGTTCAATAGGATTTCCACTTCGATGGGGATGGCGTAAATGTAGGGCTTCAGATCTTCGCTCAATGCTGGATGGGCCTTGAGCCGTGCCGCGTCTTTCTCGGTTGTGATGATGATACGTTGGCATCCCTCCATTTGTGAAAATTCTTTTTCGATGAGCCTCAGGTCTTTCTCGTTGAAGTCGTGATGGTCGGAGAAGGAGAACTGTCTGAGGCTTTTGGCGTAGAGTTTTACTTCTTCGACGAGTGGTTGTGGTGATGCGATGCCGGTGACGAGGAGTACATGCTCTTCACCGCTCAGTACTTTGGACAAGGGACGGTCGGCCATGGCTTGTGGAAATACGGCTACAGGCATGCCATAACGTATGCGTGTGAAGTAAAGTTGTTGGAAGGGATACAGGCTGAGCTGCTTCCCTGTGATGTTGAAGTCAATCGGCTTGATGTCTTGCGGACACTTGGTGACGATGATTATCTGTGCACGGGTCTTGCCCGAGGCGGGTTCGCGCAACCGTCCTGCGGGCAGCAGGCTGTCTTCGGTGAACAGGCGGTTGTAGTCGGTCAGCAGAATGTTCAGGCCTGCCTGCACGTAGCGGTGCTGGAAGGCATCGTCCAGCAGAATGACGTCGGGGCGGGGATTGTCCAGCTCCAGCAGTTGGCTGATGCCATGGCGGCGGTCGGCATCCACCGCTATGCGTGCCTGAGGGAATTTCTCTTTCATCTGATAGGGTTCGTCGCCTATCTGGGTGGCATTGCTATGGGCGTCTGCCAGTATATAGCCTTTGCTTTTGCGCTTGTAGCCGCGGCTCAGTACGGCGACGTTCAGTCCTGCCTGTTGCAACAATCGTATCAGATACTCCGTGTGAGGCGTCTTGCCCGTACCGCCTACGGTCAGGTTTCCGATGCAGATGACAGGGACGTCAAAGCTCTTCGACTGGAGAATCTTCCAGTCGAAGAGCTTGTTACGGAGCCATACTCCCCCTCCATAGATCCATGAGAGGGGGAGAAGCCAGCGGTGTATGGGTACGGTACGTTCTGTCATCTGTACAGGAGCGGTATTATTCTACATTCAGTTCGAAGGGCAGGCGTGCCTGGATGCGGTCGCGCTTGTCGAAGTTCTCCAGGATACTGAACTGGCGGTAAAGTTCGCCGGCCTTGCCACTGAGGAAGCGCGACTTGAGGTAAGTGCCCGGATTGGTGTTCATCAGCATCTCGAGGAACGTTTGCTTGGCCGGATAGGATACGACGGTATAGGCATCGATGCCGGCTTTCTGGCAGGCAATCTCCAAGGCGCGGTCCAATCCGCCCAGCTCGTCGACGAGGCCCAGCTCCTTGGCGGTGCTGCCCGTCCAAACGCGGCCTTGGGCAATCTTGTCCAGCTCCTCCTTGGCAATACCGCGCCCTTCGGAGCAGCGGGTCAGGAAGAGGTCGTAGCCTTGGTTTACCATCTTCTGCATCAGGGCCTTCTCACCCTCGTTCATGGGGCGGCCGGTAGCGCCGAAGTCGGCGTATGCGTTGGTCTTCACTACATCGAAGTCAAGACCTATCTTGTCGGTCAGTCCCTTCACGTTGGGGTACATACCGAAGATACCGATGGAGCCTGTCAGGGTAGTGGGCTCGGCCACGATGGTGTCGGCATTGCACGACATATAGTATCCGCCCGAGGCGGCATATTCGCCCATGGAGACGATGACGGGCTTCTCTTTCTTCAGTTGGCTGACGGCATACCACAGCTGCTCGGAACCGTAGGCACTTCCGCCGGGTGAGTTTACGCGGAGCACGACGGCCTTTACATCGTCATTCTCCTGCAGGCGGCGCAGGTCGCGGATAACCTTGGAGGGGATGATGGTAGGTTGGTCGCTGAACGACGAACTTTCGTAGTCGACGATTTCGCCGCTGGCGTAGTATACGGCCACGATGTTGCCGCTCTTGTCCTTCGGCTGGTTCTTGCGCACGTTCACCATGTCCTGCAATCCCAATACGGGCAGGTCGTCGTCCTTGTCGAGGCCGGCCAGGGGCTTCAGGTAGTCGCGTACGTCGTTCTTATATATTAAGGTGTCCACCAAGCCGCATTTCACGGCTTCTTCCGAAGGCTCGAACATGATCATGTTGTCGGCATACTGGTTGAGCTTGTCTACGCTGACGTTGCGCGACTCGGATACGGCCTTGGTCACAGCACCCCATACGGAGTTGATGTAAGCCGTCACCTGTTCGCGGTTGGCAGGGCTCATTTCGGTGGCGATGAAGGGCTCGACGGCCGACTTGTAGGTACCCACCTTGAAAATCTGCATCTCGACGCCTATCTTTTCGAGCAAGTCCTTGTAGAAGATGGGAGTCGAGGCGATGCCTCGCCATTCGAGCGAACCTTTGGGATTCATCAGCACCTTGTCGGCTACGCTGGCCAGGTAGTACAGGCTCTGCTGGTAGTTGTCGGCATAGGCCACGATGAACTTGCCGCTTTCCTTGAAGTCGAGCAGCGTGTTGCGTATCTCCTCGATGGCGGCATAGCCGGCGGTCAGGTAGCTGAGCTGCAGGTAGATACCTTTGATGTTTTCATTTTCCTTGGCCTTGCGGATGGAGGAGAGAATGTCGTCTAATCCATATACTTGATAATCGTCACTGAACAATGTCTCGTAAGGCATCGCCTCGTTTCTTTCTCTCAGTTCGCCTTTCAGCTCGAGCATCATGACGGAGTTGGAGCTTACTTGTGTTTCGGCTTCGGATGAGGCCAGGGCGCTGAACAGTATCAGCATGCCTCCAAAGAACAGGACGACGCAGGACAGGATGATACCCGTGACGGTCGCGAAGGTAAATTTGAAGAAATCTTTCATATTGGTAGTCTTGTTAATTGCTAACTTTATTAAGCTAACAAAGATAAATAATAAGGTTGATATTTGCTTTATCTGTCGCCAACTTTTTTGTTTTGTCACAAGAAAGTCTGTCTTTCCTCTGAAAATATCCCTTGCGTCAGGGCGATTTGCTTGTCTTGCAGGGGCGTCTGTGACTATTTGTGCGGAAAAGGCTGTTTTGTCAGGTGGAAAACGGTGCTTTCTTCCTACGAACGCAATGCTTTATGATATGCGAAATAATGGAATAAAGTCGTATCTTTGCACCCGCAAAAAAGTGATAGCAGTGAATTTGATTATTGACATAGGGAATACGGTGGCCAAAATTGCCCTTTTTGAGGGGGCAGATTTGAAGGATGTGGTCTACGACTCCAACTTCACGCTGGAGTCGCTACCTGATGTCTGCCGCCGCTATCCCATCGAAAAGGCTATTGTGGCTACGGTTATCGACCTGACAGACGAGGCAGAAGCCCGTTTGGCTGAATTGCCCTGCCCCCTGTTGAGGCTGGGTGCTGACACCCCTCTTCCTGTGGAGAACCTTTATGAAACGCCACGCACGCTGGGCTACGACCGTATGGCCGCCGTTGTGGGTGCCGCCGAACGCTTCCCTGGCAGGGATATTCTGGTAATAGATGCCGGCACATGTATTACGTATGAATTTGTGGATGCGGCCAGCCGATATCATGGCGGAAATATTTCGCCCGGCCTACAGATGCGTTTCAGGGCTCTGAACCACTATACAGGGCGCCTTCCTCTTGTCGAGGCCGAGGGACGCTTGCTCCCGATGGGAAAGGATACAGAGACGGCCATCATGGTTCCGGCGTTGCCCGAGGGGTGGGGTCCGCAGATGTCGGCCATCTCTGCGCCTGGGATGTCGGGGAGATCCTCCCCCTTGCGGCGCGAGACATACACCTTGCCCTTGGTGATGGCCTGAAGGAGCTTCACGCCGGCGGCGAAGCAGCGGCGCTGCTCCTCGCTGAATTCGGCCGGAGTGTGGGCCAGGGGTGCGGAGTCGAATCCGGTGACGAACACGTCGCGGATCTCGGCGCCGGCTTCGGGCACAATGTCGTAGGGGCGCTGGCGCATCATGGCCCAGAGGCCCGACTGCATCAGCAGCTCCTTAGCCTTGTCGGCGCTCTCGGCGGCATGGGCCACATCGAAAACTACTGCGCCTTGGGCAGCGGAGTCTACCTCCACCTCCACGCGCAAAATCTTGCGGCGCTCGCCGCGCACTACGGCCTTGACGGTGCCTTCGGCCGGGCTGACAAGCTTGATCTGCTCCGAGAGCTTATGGTGCATCAGCGGTTGTCCGGCCAGCACATGGTCGCCCTCCCTGACATCCATCTTGGGCACGAACCCCTCGAAGTCGTCGGGTATGACAGCTACAGTGGCTGCAGGACATTCAATCACATCGAGCGGGTCCGACACGGCGCCCTCAAGGTGCAGGTCGAGCCCTTTTTTGATCTTTATCCCGATACTCATCCTATAAATATATGTGGGTAAATAGTTCGCTTGGAAATGTACGCCCGACGCGCCGGGCCGCTACGGCCCGAAATGTGCATGAATGGTTTACGTCAGGTTTTCAGGGCACAAAGGTAGTTATAATTTCTGTCACTTCTTATTAAAATGTGCAAAAAATCGCCTTAAAATCTTAGTGCGTATATAGAAACGGCCCAACATGCCGTTACTGTATCAGCAACCGCCCTCCCACGGCTGCTCCTCCGCGGCGCAAGCGCAGCGCCGCCGCAGAGCCGGGAGCCGGAAGCTAAGCCCACGTACATTGACCTGATTGCTGTCGCTCTCACGCCTGCTGCAGTAGCACAGGCGAGGAAAAATATGTTGAAAATCATCATTAAAAATTTTGTCAGATAAAAATATAATGATAATTTTGCAATTAGCTTTTGCTATGGAGTATTACCGGGCTTTGGAAAAATCCTAAATGCTGATAATGCTTTTAAATGTGCCATGAAAAGAGATTTCGGCCACTGCAACAGCTTCAGCCACAGACTGCTTCGGCTTGCAGCCACACTGCGCTGGAAAAGTAAAAATGCGTTTTCAACTTGCCGTAAAATGAGAGCACATGCTTGCCGACACGCCTGCCGGCAGGTGAGCTTGATGAGCGACAGAGACATTTAAATCAATGGACTTCCGGTGAGCGGCCCCCGCTGCAGCACCGGATGAAACATAAACAAAAAGAATCAAAAAAGACAGAATCAGACCTAACCCCTCCGGGCCTTACCTACGGGGACAACACTAAGAGAATACTTACTATCTATTCATAAAAACTTAAAAAAGTACTATTAAAAAATTATGGAAGCTCAAAAGCCCAAAACCGCTACCGTAAAACCCGGTAGCAACGTCCGTGGTATCAAGAACGCATTCTTGGTAATCATCGCATGCTTTGTTGTGGCAGTCTGCCTGTTCCTCTTCGTGTTCGGCAACCCCTCTCACTTCGACGCTGAAGGTTACGAAGGCGTATCCATGTGGTTCGCCGGCGACGAATTCGCCAAGGCTCATCCCCTGGACCTCATCGGTACCATCTTCAAGGGCGGTATCATCGTGCCTGTCCTCCAGACTCTCCTTCTCACTGTGATCGTCCTCTCAGTAGAGCGCTACATCGCCCTGAAGAGCGCCAAGGGCACCGGCTCCATCGCCAAGTTCGTTGAAGCTGTAAAGAAGTGCCTCGCCGTTAACGACATCAAGGGTGCCCAGGCCCTCTGCGCTAAGCAGAAAGGTTCGGTTGCCGCTGTAGTTAGCGCCGCTCTCAACCGCTACGAGGAGATGGATCAGAACACCGTGCTGAGCAAAGAGCAGAAGATCGCTACCCTCCAGAAAGAGGTAGAAGAAGCTACCGCCATCGAGATGCCCTCGCTGCAGCAGAACCTCCCCATCGTTGCTACCCTCACCACTCTCGGTACTCTCGTCGGACTTCTCGGTACTGTGATCGGTATGATCAAGTCGTTCCAGGCTCTGTCCGCTTCGGGTGCTCCTGACTCGTCGGAGCTGTCGACCGGTATTTCCGAGGCCCTTGTGAACACCGCCTTCGGTATCGCCACCGGTGCCTTCGCAGTTATCTCCTATAACTTCTACACCAACAAGATCGACAACCTCACCTACGCAATCGACGAGATCGGCTTCTCGATCGTACAGTCGTTCGCAGCTACCCACTGATCCCCGTTTCCTACGAAATCGTTTTAAAAATTCACTTATAACATTCTAAAGGAAATATGGGAAAAGTAAAAATTAAAAGAAAGAGTACCCTCATCGACATGACCGCGATGAGCGACGTGACCGTTCTTTTGCTTACTTTCTTCATGTTGACTTCGACCTTCCTTCAGAAAGAGCCCGTGACGGTGATTACACCTTCATCGGTATCTGAAATCAAGGTCCCCACATCAAACGTGGCGCAGGTGCTTGTCAGCCCGCAGGGTCAGGTGTTCATGTCGCTTCTTGGCGACGCCGACCCTGATAACGCCGAGAAATGGGGTTCGGAAGCCCTCCGCAAAGAGGTGCTGAAAACCGCAGCCGCCGACTACGAGGCCAAGACCGGCAAAAAGACCGGCCTGACGCCCCTCGACATTGAAAAGTTTGCAAAAAACGCCTCCTTTGGCGTACCTCTGGACAAGATGCATGAGTTCCTCATGCTTGAGACCACCAAGCAGGACGAGTTCCTCGGCCAGACAGCCGACAAGCCCGTGATGATCGGCAGCCTCAAGCCCAAAGACACCGGCATCCCCTTCAGAGATATCGTCTATACCGACAAAGATGGCAACAAGTTGGTCACCAACGAGTTCCAGATTTGGATGCGTGCAATCTACAACTCAAGTAACGATAACATCCGCGAAGCAATCCAGAAAGGCGAGGGTATCGCTGTGAAATCCGACCGTGGTACGAAGTTCGAGACCATACATCAGGTGCTCGACAACCTTCAGACCATCAAGATGAACAAATTTTCTGTGATGACCGCGCTTAAAACAGAGTCAGACTAATCAACATGGCACAGATAGAACAGTCATCGGGCAACGGCAAAAAGAAGAAAGGTGCCCAGAAAAAGATGGCAATCCATGTGGACTTTACGCCCATGGTGGACATGAACATGCTTTTGATTACGTTCTTCATGCTCTGTACCACGATGATCAAATCGCAGACTCTCAGCATCGCGTTGCCTACCAACGAGAAGCTCGAGGAGACCGAGTTACAGAAAGCAAAGGAATCTGAAGCTATCACACTGATTCTCGACACCGAGTACGACGACAACGGCGCAGTGAAAGGCAACACCGTCTACTACTACCTCGGCAAACCCGAAGTAGAGTACAGCGGCGACCAGCTCACCTCGTCGAACCTGCAGGTCACCGAGTTCCTCGGCAACGACGGACACACCCAGCAGGGTATCCGCAAGATCCTGCACGACCGCAACAAAGGCGTACTTGACGACGTAGAGAAGAAGAAACAGGAATGGCGTGACAAGAAAATCACCGAAGAGCAGTTTCAGGAAGCTGCCAAGCAGATCCGCAACAGCGACGCCTACTCGCGTCCGGTGGTCATCATCAAGCCCCTTCCCGGTGCTTCGTGGGAGAGCGTAATCTCCGCACTCGACGAGATGCAGATCAACCAGATCTCGCGTTACCAGCTTGGCACTCTCACCGACGTTGACGAGGCCATGGTCGGTGATTACAAGATCAAGCATGCAAAGAAATAATCCGTGATGACAGACTATATTATTAACCCGCAAAAGACAAAAGCAAAATGGCAAAAGATGTAGATCTTTCATCAAAAGAATGGACCGACTTAATCTTTGAGGGCAAAAACAAAGCTTTCGGCGCTTACACTCTCCGTCGCGCCAGCGACAAGCGCCACAACAAAGCTATGCTGCTCGTGATTATCGGCCTCATAGTAGTGCTGATTGGCGGCTATTTCTGGGGCATGTACTCCGACTTCCGCCGTGAGCAGCGCGAACTTGAACTCCAGGCTCAGCTCGAGCAGCAGCTCGCCGAAATGGCAGCCGCCGAAGAGCAGGAAGAGCAGGTAGAAGAGGAAATACCTCAGGCAATGGAAGAACCCCAGGCTGAAGAGGCCCTCCCCGAGGAGATCCTCAACACCATCAAGGATACCGAAATTGCTATCGCAGCCGACAATGAAGTGACCGAAGATATCACCTCCAAGGATGATGTGGCCGAATCTACCGCTGCCGCAGGTGCTACCACCTTCGACAAAGGTACCGACGACCTCAACGTGGTGCGCGAACACAAAGACGAGATCATCGTCGAGGAGAAGCACCCCGAACCCGTCAAGGAGGAGGTCTTCACCGCAGTAGAGCAGATGCCTCAGTTCCCCGGCGGCGAAGCCGAGCTTCTGAAGTACATCGCCTCCCACATCAAATATCCTACCATGGCAGCTGAAAACAACATTCAGGGCCGCGTAGTAGTGAAATTCGTTGTAGGCAAAGACGGTAGGGTCGGCGAGGTAGTGGTAGTACGTGGCAAAGACCCCGATCTTGACAAAGAAGCTGTGCGAGTAGTGAAGACTCTCCCCAACTTCATCCCCGGCAAGATGAACGGTCAGGCAGTGTCCGTATGGTACACCCTCCCCATCAACTTCAAGCTCCAGAGCTAATCACTGAATCGCAAAATTGCCCTGCTGCCGTCACTGTGCGGCGCTCGGCATGACTCCAATAGCTCGGGCGGCGATGTGCTAA
>ERZ779852.1570-NODE-1570-length-20938-cov-3.316286_pt1 | contig 20938 bp, 15 predicted proteins | sample MGYA00511559_ERZ779852 | MGnify/ENA primary metagenome ERZ779852 (study PRJEB29588, sample SAMEA2157977) | human gut metagenome | biome: human gut; feature: human-associated habitat; material: faeces | place: Denmark | collected 2008/2010 ...
ACCGTTGCCGACCTACAAGAACTACGCAAGGCAGCTCGCGAAGCGGGCGTTACCATCAAGGTTGTTAAAAACCGATTGGTACGCGTAGCTCTTCAGGAAATCGACACTTACAAAGAAATATTTTCCGTTGTGCGTCTGCTTAAAGGGGAAGAAATAGAGGAAACACAAAAACAGAAAACAGACGGCATGGAGGGAGTAGATACTTCATGTCAGTGCTACAGTTTCTGGAAAAAACAACATCTGTGTGACAACTGCATTTCCATAAAAGCACTGCATGAGAAAACACAAAAAACAAAGCTGGAATTTCTGGACAATGAAGTGTTTGAAGTAATTGCAAAATATATGGAAATCGATGGAGAGCCGTATGTTATGGAGTTACTGAACCGCATGGAGGAAGAAACTTTTGTTGATTCCATAGGAAGAGAAAAGCTCGTAGAAAAACTTACCGTTTATAATGACAAATTGTATAAAGATGTTTTGACAGGAGCATATAACCGCCTCTATTATGAGGAAGATGTAAAAAAGCGGATGCAGACATCCGGTGTGGCACTGATCGATGTGGATGATTTTAAGCTATATAACGATACTTACGGACATCTCACCGGAGATATGGCACTTGTTACAGTTGCGAATGCTATCAAGAAATGTATCCGTAAAACAGATATTCTGGTACGTTACGGCGGTGATGAATTTATTTTGGTTTTGCCGGATGTCAATGAAGATATATTGATTCGCAAACTGCAGCGGGTACAGCATGCCATTCAGCATGCGAGTGTTCCGGGATATTCAAAACTACAGTTGTCAGTTAGTATTGGCGGAGTCGTATCCAGCAATGAATCGATTGAGAGTGCGGTCAGCCGTGCAGACAAACTGATGTATCAGGCAAAGACAGACAAGAATATGGTGGTTACCGAGAAAAATAAGGTGAATCATGATGGTGAGATCAGCCCATTGGAGCAGACGAACCGCATGAAACCACAGATTCTTATTATAGATGATTCAGAAATCAACAGAGATTTACTCGCACAGATGTTAGAGGGAGAGTATCAGATTCTTCAGGCAGAAGATGGAGAACATGGAATACAGATGCTTGAGCAGCATGGAAGAGAAGTCTCACTTGTTCTTCTGGATATTATCATGCCGGGAATGGATGGATTTGAAGTGCTTTCTTATATTAACCGCAGACAGTGGATTGAAGACATTCCGGTCATTATGATTTCGGGTGAGCATACAGAGACGGCGATTCGTCATGCATATGAATTTGGAGCTGTTGACTATATCAACCGCCCATACGATGCGAAAATTGTTTACCAGCGTGTGACAAATACCATAAAATTATATGCAAAGCAGCGACGCCTGATTTCTCTTATTACGGATCAGATCAATGAAAAAGAAAAAAATAACCAGATGATGATCCGCATTTTAAGTCAGATCGTTGAATTTCGTAATGGAGAGAGCGGAAGTCATGTACTTCATATCAACAAATTGACCGAGATGCTTTTGGATTGTCTGATTCAAAAGACAGACCAATATCAGCTGGATGGACAGATGGTTTCCATGATTGCGACGGCATCTTCTCTTCATGACATCGGAAAAATAGGTGTGGATGAGAAGATTTTAAATAAACCGGGCAAACTGACGAAAGAAGAGTTTGAAATCATGAAGACGCATACGATTATCGGTGCAGCAATACTTGAACATTTGGAAAACTATCAGGATGAGCTGATGGTCAAAGTGGCGCACGAAATCTGTCGCTGGCACCACGAGCGATTCGATGGAAAAGGCTATCCGGATGGATTGAAAGTGGACGAGATTCCAATTTCTGCACAGGTGGTATCTGTGGCAGATGTTTATGACGCTTTGGTAAGTGAACGTGTTTATAAGAAAGCTTTTTCGCATGAAAAGGCTCTGCAGATGATCTTAGACGGTGAATGCGGACAGTTTAATCCGATTTTGATCGATTGTCTGAAAGAAATCAGCGAGGAGATAAAGACAGAGTACAATGAACAATCATAATCATCAGAAGAAAATTGCACTGATCAATGATTTTACCGGATTTGGACGGTGCTCCATTGCCGTACAGCTTCCAATTATTTCGATGATGAAAGTGCAGTGCTGTCCGTTGCCGACTTCTATTTTTTCGAATCATACCGGATATGAACATTTTTTCTATACGGATTATACAGATAATATGGATGCCTATATGCAGGAATGGAAACGGCTGGATCTGCAGTTTAAAGGGATTTGCACTGGCTTTCTGGGTTCTGCAAAACAAATTCAGATTGTAAGTGATTTTATCCGGCAGTTTAAAGAGAACGATTCAATTGTGATCATTGATCCGGTGATGGGAGATTATGGAAAGCCGTATCCTACCTATACGGATGAAATGTGCAAAAAAATAGTAGAGCTGGTGCGTTACGCGGATATCGTAGTTCCGAATGTGACGGAAGCATGTGTTTTGACCGATACGCCGTACAAAGAGCGCTGGACAACAAGAGAACTGATTGTCCTGGCAGAAAAGATTTCAGCAATTGGACCGGAAAAGGTAGTTATTACAGGAATTCCACAGAAGACCTATGTGTCGAATTTCTGTTATGAAAAAGAGAAAGGATACGAGATGATCCGTACCCATAAAGTGGGAAATTCCCGTTCAGGAACCGGTGATATTTTCTCAGCAATCGTTGCAGCGGATGCAGTAAACGGTGTGGAATTTACCGCATCTGTAAGAAAGGCATCAAAGTTTATCCAGAAATGTATTCAAAAGTCGGTAGAGATGGATTTACCGCTTACAGATGGCGTCTGTTTTGAAGAACTGCTTTATACATTGCGGGCATAAGTATGATAGTGAAAATTTGAGAGAGTATTTATAATAAAGGAGTAAATCGACTATGAATAAAGGAATGAACATTTTATACCAGGTACACAATAATCTTTATGTGAATCTGACGAATCGCTGTCCCTGCGCCTGTACATTCTGTTTAAGACAGACGATGGATTCTGTAGCAGCAGATGATGCGACTTTATGGTTAGAGCATGAACCGGAAGTCAAAGAAGTGATTGCGGAATTTGATAAATTTGATATGTCTGTTTATGATGAGGTTGTATTCTGTGGATACGGGGAACCGACAGAGCGACTGGATGTGCTTCTTTCCGTTGCAAAATATGTAAAGGAACATTTTCATAAGCCAATACGTATCAATACAAATGGGCTTGCTAATCTCATCTGGGAGAAAGATGTGACACCGGAATTGAAAGGTCTGATTGATACGGTATCGATCAGCCTGAATACGCCGAATGCACAGCGTTATCATGAACTGGTACGCAGCAGATTCGGTGAGAAATCTTTTGACGCGATGCTTGCATTTGCAAAAGAAGCAACAAAGTATGTACCACATGTGGTGCTTACAACCGTCGATACGACACTGACAAAAGAAGAGGAAAAACAGTGTCAGCAGATCTGTGATTCGCTTGGAGTAACATATCGTATTCGTCCATGGGAGGATTAGATGAAAAGGACTGAATACCTTTATATTAAGAAAACGCCTGTTTCGTGGAAATTCCATAAAGCAGGCGTTTCGTTATATAAGATGTACTTGATGAAATCTGATAAACTTAGAAATCTACTTCCGTGTCATAGTAGCAGCACTTCAGCAGTTTCTCCATTTCCTCCTGACTTGGCTGTCTTGGATTGGAGCCGGTGCAGGCATCAAGGATCGCATTGGCTGCGATATCATGAAGACGATCTAAGAATACTTCTTCCGGAACGAATCCATGTTCCGTCGGATAGCTGTCCGGACCATAGTTTTTAATGCAGTGTGGAATATTCAATTCATCATTCATACCGCGAAGGTAAGCAATCAGCAGGTCAACTTTCTCATCGAGAGAATTTCCGCCTAATCCCATGAAATCTGCAATCTCACCATAACGTTTCTTTGCTGTCTCATCCTTGGCGTTAAAGGCGATGACTTTTGGAAGGTACATCGCATTGGCAGCACCGTGGATAATATGAGCACCATAGTCTGCAAAAGCAGCACCTGTCTTATGTGCCATGGAGTGAACGATTCCAAGTAATGCGTTGGAGAATGCCATACCGGCAAGACACTGTGCGTTATGCATAGAATCACGCTTCTCCATATCTCCATTGTAAGAACCGACCAGATCACGCTGGATCATCTTGATCGCATGAAGTGCGAGAGGATCGGTAAAGTCACAATTTGCAGTGGAAACATATGCTTCGATTGCATGGGTCATTGCATCCATTCCGGTATGTGCGACCAGTTTCTGTGGCATGGTCTCTGCAAGTTCGGGATCTACGATTGCAACGTCCGGTGTGATCTCAAAGTCAGCAATCGGATATTTGATACCCTTTTCATAATCAGTGATGATTGAAAATGCGGTCACTTCCGTTGCGGTACCGGATGTAGATGAAATTGCGCAGAAGTGTGCTTTCTGACGAAGTTTCGGAATGCCGAACACTTTGCACATATCTTCAAATGTGATATCCGGATATTCGTATTTGATCCACATGGCTTTTGCTGCATCAATCGGAGATCCGCCGCCGATTGCAACGATCCAGTCCGGTTGGAATGCTTCCATTGCAGCAGCACCTTTCATAACAGTCTCAACCGATGGATCTGGCTCAATACCTTCAAATAACTGAACTTCCATACCAGCTTCTTCCAGGTACTGTTTTGCGCGGTCAAGGAAACCGAAACGTTTCATAGATCCACCGCCAACACAGATAATAGCGCGTTTTCCTTCGAATGTTTTGAGTGCTTCCAAAGCTCCTTTTCCATGATACAGGTCACGTGGTAATGTAAATCTTGCCATAGCTCCTCCAATCTGCCGCCGAAGCGGCTGCCCCAATGATTATTTGGTTGATTACATCAACCTATGTGGTAATATTATACCATGATTGTTAAAAAAATGACATGAATTTATACAAGTTTAATAAGATTTCTTGTATTTTGTAAAAAACACGAAATAGCGACCAATATTTATGGAAACATGCTAAAATAAAAGGAACACTTTCAAAAAGAGTGAGCGAAATGTGTGAACAAACACAAATAAATTACTTCGAGGAGTGACAAAAATGAAGTACTTGAGACAATTACTAATTATTCTTATTTTCTCTTTTATTGGAGAGGTATTGCACAGCCTGATTCCTATACAGGTTCCGGCAAGCATTTATGGACTTGTGTTGCTGTTTATAGCACTTTTGACTGGCATTATTCAGCTTCCACAGGTAAAAGAAGCGGCAAAGTATCTCATTGAGATTATGCCGTTGATGTTTATTCCCGCAGGTGTCGGTTTGTTAGAAAGCTGGGGTGACCTGAAATCTATCCTTATTCCGGTTCTGATTCTTCTGGTGGCATCTACCATTTTGGTTATGGGAGTTTCCGGAAAAGTGACACAGGGAATTATTCAAAGAAGTAAACGAAAGGAATCTGAGAAACAGTCATGAGCAATTTTTTAGAAAATTCAGTATTTTTTGGTGTATTTATTAGTATCATAACTTATGAAATCGGTGTCTTAATTAAAAAGAAATTAAAGCTGGCAATCTTTAATCCGCTTTTGATTTCTATCGCGTTGATCATCGTATTTCTTCTTGCTTTTCATATTAAATATAATGTATATGAGAGCGGTGCACAGTATTTATCGTATTTTCTGACCCCGGCGACTGTAGCACTTGCGGTGCCGCTTTATGAACAGATCGAGCCGCTTAAGAAGAACTGGAAAGCCGTTGTTGCGGGAATTTTGTCTGGTGCGCTGACATCTGCGTTATGTGTGCTTGCGGTTGCATTGATTTTCCAGTTAGATCATAAACAGTATGTTACACTTTTACCAAAGTCCATTACTACAGCAATCGGTATGGGACTTTCGGAGGAACTTGGGGGTATTGTGACCATTACCGTTGCGGTCATCGTTGTGACAGGTGTGATCGGGAACATGTTTGCTGAGTCGATCTGCAAATTGTTCCATATTACAGATCCGGTTGCGAAAGGTATCGGAATCGGTTCGGCATCCCATGCGATGGGTACCGCCAAGGCTATGGAGATGGGGGAGATCGAAGGCGCAATGAGTAGCCTTTCCATAGCGGTATCCGGTTTACTTACGGTAGTAGTTTCCATTATTTTTGCCCAGATTTATTAAATACGGGAAAAAGCGGACATAAAGGAGAAGAAAAATGTCGTTACAATTTGTATTGGGGAGTTCCGGAAGCGGAAAAACCGAATATGTATACGGCCAGATCGTGGCACAGGCGGGGGAGCATCCGAAGAAAAATTATCTCGTGATCGTTCCGGAACAGTTTACGATGCAGACGCAGCAGAAACTGGTTGAACTTGCGCCGAATCATGCCATTATGAATATCGATGTCCTCAGTTTTAAAAGACTGGCATATCGTGTATTCGACGAGATGGGAAGAACCGATATTCAGGTGCTCGAAGAGACTGGAAAGAATCTTGTGCTTCGCAAGCTGGCGAGTGAGCAGGAAGAAAATCTGACTGTTTTGCGTCCGAATATGAACCGCATGGGATATATTGGAGAGGTCAAATCATTGATCTCAGAATTTATGCAGTACAACATTACCTGGGAGCAGCTGGAAAAAATTACGCAAAAAGCTGGAATTTCTCCGGTCCTTTCGGCAAAGCTGCGTGATATTTCCGTAATGTACCGTGCGTTTGAGACTTTTATGCAGGGAAGTTATATTACGGATGAAGAAATTTTGTCGGTACTTGCTTCAATGGCAAAAGACTCTGAAATTTTAAGCGACAGTGTTCTGGTATTTGATGAATTTACCGGATTTACGCCGGTGCAGAATCAGCTCATGCAGGAACTTCTTCAGGTGACAGATCGTATTCTTATTACACTTACCATGGATGCCAGAGAAGATTTTTACCACAGTATGGGAAGTGAAGAGTTGTTCGATATGTCGAAGAAGACCATTCATGTACTTTCCAAAATGGCGGATGGATTACATATTCCGGTTTTAGAACCGATCGTACTGGCGGACAGTGACAAAAAACGATTTTGTGACGCGCCGGCACTGGCATTTCTTGAAAAGAATCTTTTTCGAACTCCATACGAAAAAATGGACAAAGAAGTTGAAGAGATACACCTTGCAGCGGTGCGTACCCCGAAGGATGAGCTTACGCTTGTTGCAAGGGAAATTAACCGTCTGGTACGGCAGGGATACCGCTACCGTGAGATCGCGGTTGTGACAGGCTCGGTTGAGACATATCAGAGTTATATTGATCCATTGTTTACCAAATATGAGATTCCATATTTTATGGATACCACAAAGGAAGTACTGTTTCATCCGTTTATCGAGTTTATCCGTGCAACGCTTGAAATTATAACCGGTAATTACAGCTACGAAGCGATGATGCGCTTTTTGCGGTGTGGCTTCTGTGCGGTTACACAGGAGGACCTGGATGCCTGCGACAATTATCTGGTGGCTACGGGAATCCGTGGGCATGGGGCATGGAACAAGCGCTGGCTTCGCATGCCGCGGCAGAAATCCATGTATGATCTTGAAAAGCTCAATGAAATCCGGGAAAATGTCGCAGACATATTAGAACCTGTGTATGAAGTATTTTCCAGAGAGGATGCCTGCGTATCGGATGGCGTTCTGGCATTATACCAGTTACTGGTAAGACTGGATGTGGAGAAACAGTTATGGCAGAGAGAGCAGGAACTCCTGGAAGCAGATGAGCAGACGAAATCGAAGGAGTACGGACAGATTTTTGAAATTGTCATGCACCTTTTGGAAAAATATAATCTGCTGCTGGGGCAGGAACCTTTGGATGCAGAATCGTTTACAGAAGTTCTTGATGCAGGATTATCGGCTGCTTCCGTTGCAGTGATTCCGCCTGGATATGACAGTGTCACGATTGGTGATATTGAACGAACACGATTGAATCATGTAAAGATTCTGTTTTTTGTAGGTGTGAACGACGGGCTTATTCCAAAAAGCAGCAATCACGGCGGCATTATCTCCGAATATGAAAGAGAGATGCTTTTAGAGAGCGATATCGAGCTTGCACCCGGGGCGCGTGAGCAGGCGTTTATCCAGCGTTTTTATCTGTACCGCAATCTGACAAAACCGTCTCGGCAGCTGTATATGAGTTATGCAAGAATTGACAGGGAAGGAAAAGCGCTGCGTCCTTCGTATCTTGTGGCTGTCATACGAAGAATTTTTCCGAAGCTGGAACTTAAGGAATATGAGGAGATTGAGGCGGCAGATGATTTCTATACAAAAGAGGCGGCAGCAGATTATCTGATTCATGGAAAGAAAGACGAGGCATGGTTTGCTCTGGCGAAGTGGTTCATGGATACGGATGAGACGGAAAATGAAAAGATTACCGGGCTTTTGACAGCGGCATACTGTTGTTATAAAAATACACCAATCAGTCAGGCGGTGGCGCGCGCTCTGTACGGCAGGAGACTCGAAGGAAGTGTGACCCGGTTAGAACGTTTTGCAGCCTGTGCCTATGCGCATTATCTGCAGTATGGCTTGCAGCTTCGTGAGCGGGAGACAGCTGGATTTGAGAGCGTGGACATGGGTAATCTTTACCATGAGGCTTTGGAGAGGTACAGCCGGAAGTTAGAGGCATCGGAGTATGACTGGTTCGGCGTACCGGATGAAGCGAGATGTCTTATGGCGGCAGAAGCGATGGATGAGGCTTTGGAAGGATATCCAAATGCAAGTCTTTCTGATTCTGCACAGAATATGCATCAGACAAAGCGCATGAAGGATATTTTTGATCAGACGGTATGGGCACTGACAAAGCAGGTGCGGGCGGGCGCGTTTGTGCCGACGGATTTTGAAATCCGGTTTTCTGAGCTGGAACAATCTGCCGCATTGGAATATGAGCTGGCAAACGACGTGCAGATGCGTCTGACCGGACGGATTGACCGGTTGGACACATACGAAGACGAACAGAAACTCTGCGTGAAAGTCATTGACTATAAATCAGGCAACACCAGATTTGATCTGATCAAAATTTACCAGGGTCTGCAGTTGCAGCTGGTCGTATATATGAATGCCGCGATGGAACTGGCAGACAAAAAGCATCCGAAAAAAGAAATTATTCCGGGCGGCATTTTGTATTATCACATCGATGATCCGGTACTTGAAACAGAGGAAAACATAAGCGAAAGCGAGGCGGAGCATGCGCTTCTTATGGCACTTCGCCCGGATGGACTGGTAAATGCTGATGAAACGATTTACCGTGGCATGGATGCTGATTTTGAAGGTAAATCAGAAGTAATTCCGGTAGAATTAAAGAAGTCAGGAGAAATTTCCATGGCACGTTCCCATGTGGCAACCACGGACGAATTTGCGTTGATCCAGCGGTATGTCACAGCGGAAATAAAAAGACAGGGACAGCAGATCTATACGGGCGATGTAAGTGTAAATCCATATCAGAACGGGACGGAGTGCAGCTGCAATTACTGTCCGTATGCCAGTGTGTGTGGTATCGGTGGAAAGATTCCGGGATATGGATACCGTCACATGGAAAATCTGTCAAAGGATGATGTATTCGACCATATGGAAACGGATCTGGCGAGACAGGAGTAGGAGGAAATCATGAAGTGGACAACCGAACAACAAAAAGTAATTGATCTGCGTGACCGTGATATTCTCGTATCTGCTGCCGCCGGTTCGGGAAAGACGGCCGTGCTGGTCGAGCGAATCATTCAAAGAATTACCGATAAGAAGCATCCGGTAGATATTGACCGTCTGCTTGTTGTGACATTTACGAAAGCAGCGGCAGCGGAGATGCGGGAGAGAATCGGAGCCGCCATAGAGGCACAGTGCGAGCAGTATCCGGAAGATATGCACCTGCGCCGCCAGTCTGCACTATTACACAATGCCATGATTACAACGATTGACAGTTTCTGCCTGTTTGTTGTGCGGAATCATTTTGAGGAGATTAATTTAGACCCGAATTTTCGCATTGCGGATGAGGGGGAAATGAAACTCTTAGAACAGGATGTTATGCAGGAAGTGTTTGAGGGACAGTATGCCAATCAGGCGGAAAGCTTTTTGCATCTGATCGATGCTTATGCCGGTAAGAGGAGTGATCAGGCGGTAAGGGATATGGTAAGTAAGATTTATCATATTTCACTGAGCAGTCCGTGGCCGCTGGAATGGATGGAAGGACTTGTTGCACCGTATCAGGTGAAAAATAAAGAAGAACTGCAACAGACACAGATGATACAGGAAATCGTAACGCATGTCAGACAGCTGGTTTCGGATATGAAGATGCAGTTGGAACATCTGATGCATCTGGCATTGGCAGAGGATGGTCCGTCTGCATACGCGACAACCATTGAGCAGGATATCAAATTGCTGGAAGATGTGGATGCCTGTGCGGATTATGAGCAGATGCAGACTTTTTTTACTGGACTGAAATTTGGCAATCTGTCTGCTATCCGGAAATTTACAGGGGATCCGATCAAGAAGGAAACCGTTCAGACAACGCGCAATGCGATCAAAAAAGAGATTGAAACGATAAAAACAAAGTATTTTGGCATGAATCTGAACTTGCTGTTAGAGCAGGTAACCCGTTTGGAGCCGCTTGCCGGAGAACTGGTGGAGCTTTCTATTTTGTATGCCAAAGCAATGGCTGCGGGAAAGCGTAAAAAGCGTATCGTGGATTTCTCGGATATTGAGCATTTTGCGTTGCAGATTCTTGTGGATGATAAGACAAAAAAGTGTCGGCATACGGCAGAGGAATTCCGGAGACATTTTGAAGAAATCATGATTGATGAGTATCAGGACAGTAACCAGGTACAGGAAGAAATTATGACGGCAATCTCCAGACATGAAGAGGGCGGTCACAACATGTTTATGGTTGGAGATGTCAAACAGAGCATTTACCGCTTCCGACTTGCCCGTCCGGAACTGTTTATGGGAAAATATGCGCTTTTTTCGACAGCGGATGCCAGACAGCAGCGCATTGATCTGCATCAGAATTTCCGAAGCAGACAGGAAGTTGTGGATTTCTGCAATGACGTTTTTTATAAAATCATGAGCCCGGATCTGGGACGTGTAACGTATGATGACGATGCGGCACTTTACTGCGGAGCGTCCTATCCGGCCAATGCCGATATGCAGGCGGAACTTCTGCTTCTCGATGAGGCGGATGACATGCTTAAGGAGCAGGAGAATCTGGACAAAAAGCAGATGGAAGCGCACATGGTAGCTACGAAAATCCAATGGCTGATGAAGCACCAGAAAGTCGTGGACAAAGCGAGTGGACAGCTTCGACCCATACGATATGGAGACATCGTGATTCTGTTTCGTAGTCTGAAGAACTGGGGAACGGATTTTGTGTCTGTGTTAGGGGAGCATGACATCCCGGCACATGTAGAAACTTCTACCGGCTATTTTTCTGCACTCGAAGTGCAGACGATATTAAGTTACTTAAGAATCCTGGATAATCCGTATCAGGATATTCCGATGGCAGCTGTACTGAAATCTCCAATTGTGGGACTGGATGAGGAAGAACTGGCCCAGATCCGTGTCAGTGATCCGACGGTTTCGTTTGCAGCAGCCGCATTAAAACAGATGCAGGAAGCCACGGAAGGTCCATTGGCAGAATTCTATGAGAATTATTCCAGCCTGCGTCAGGAACGGGATTTGCCGATTCATGAACTGATACAAAAGATCCTGGCGGTGACCGGATACGGCAATTATGCACAGGCGATGCCTGCCGGAGACCGCAGGGGGGCCAATCTGCAGATGTTGATTGAAAAGGCGGTGGATTATGAAAAGACAAGTTATCGCGGACTGTTTCATTTTGTGCGGTATATCGATCAGTTGCAGAAATACGAGATCGATTATGGTGAGGCGGATACGACCGGAGAGAATGCGGATGTTGTTCGCATTATGACAATCCATAAAAGTAAAGGTCTGGAATTTCCGGTTGTGTTTGTATCGGGCATGGCAAAACATTTTAATCAGATGGATACCAATGACAAACTGGTAGTGCATCCGGATCTTGGTATGGGAATCTGTGAGATTTCCGGTAAGCCCAAGGTAAAGAAAAACTGCCTCTTCCGTTCGGCAATCGCAGACAATCTGCGCAGGGAAAATCTCGGAGAGGAACTTCGTGTTCTGTATGTTGCACTGACCCGTGCAAAGGAGAAACTGATCCTCACAGGTGTAATTAAGGACGGGGAAAAGACGATAGGAAAATACACCGGAAACACAATTCCGAAGAAACCGATTGGTTATCGTGAGCGTGTGGGCGCTGCCAGTTATCTGGACTGGGTACTGCCGGCAATGCTGTCTTATCCGGATAAGTACACGATTACATGGACGGATCCAAGGGAGATTGTCTGGGAGACCGTAAAAGAAGTTGCAGAAAAGCAGATGGATTATCAGGAGCTTATGGCGCATATACAGAATGCTAATCTTGAGGATGTGCAAAAGTATGAGAAACTGTTTTCCTACGAATATCCTTATAAAAGCCAGGCGGGACGCAAAAGCAAATATTCGGTTTCGGAATTAAAGCATGCTTCCATGGTATTACAGTACGATCAGACGGAGGGTGAAGCGCAGGTGCCGGAATTCCTGCTGGAAGAACATGAATCTTATGTGCCGGATTTTGCCAGAGAAGGGGACGAAAAAGAGACTACCGTATCGCTGGTGAATCCGGGTGCACTTCGTGGAACGGCAGTGCATCGTGTGATGGAGTGTCTGGATTTTATGGCTTTGGCCAAAATCGATCAAACGGATGCAAAAGCAGTGCAGCAGTTTGTGGTAGAACAGCTGGATCGGATGAAAGCATCCGGTGAGCTGATGGAAGAATATTATAACCTGATTGTTCCTGCAACGATTGAAGGCTTTGTAAAAAGCCCGGTTGCCATGCGTATGGCAAAAGCAGCGTGCAAAGGGGAACTGTATCGGGAAAAACCGTTCGTTATGCAACATGAGGATGTGCTCGTACAGGGAATCATTGATGTGTTCTGGATGGAAGAAGACAATATTATTTTGCTGGACTATAAAACAGACCGCATCAAAAAGGGCGAAGAACTTGTCATGCGTTATGAGACACAGTTGCGCCTGTACGCGGATGCATTAAGCCGTGTTTTTTCCAATGAAACGGTGCATAAAGAAGCGGAGGAATGTTTACTCTATTCTTTCCACTTACAGGAGGTAGTACGTATATGAGTCAGATGATTTTGGCGTCGGCATCGCCGCGGCGAAAAGAATTGTTAGAACAGATCGGGGCAGAGTTTGTAATCTGTCCGGCAAAGGGAGAGGAAGTAATCACAGAGACGGATCCGTCGGCGGTCGTTATGGAATTGTCCCGGCAAAAAGCAGAGGAAGTAGCTTACGGAGTACTTATTTATAATGAACAGCATGCCGATCTTGCAACCCCACAGGATATTCTTGTGATCGGAGCGGATACAGTAGTTGCCTATGAGAATCAGATTCTTGGAAAACCAAAAGATGAGGAAGATGCCAGGCGGATGCTTACGATGTTATCCGGAAAAACGCATAGTGTCTATACGGGTGTGACATTTGTGTTCATTGATAAAGAAGGTCGAACCGGAGAACACTGCTTTTTTGAAAAGACGGATGTCTGTATGTATCCATTAAAAGAAGAGGAGATTGACCGTTATATTCAAAGCGGTGATCCGATGGATAAAGCGGGAAGCTATGGAATACAGGGGCGTTTTGCTATCCATATTAAGGAGATACGTGGCGATTATAACAATGTGGTAGGACTTCCGGTGGCGCGTTTGTACCAGGAACTGCAAAAGCTCGGAGTCAGCATCTGGGAATACCGATAGAGTGAAATGGTACCTTTCCCTTTTAATCATGAAATTACGGTTGTAGGAGAAACCGTTGTCAGGTATAATACGAATACAAGGGAACGATTCGCAAGTTCTGAAAATAAAAGAAATATCAAAACAGGAGGGCGATATTATGTATGAATATGATGATGAGGTATTAAATTATTTTTTAGAGAATCAGCAGCAGCTTTTTCCGGAAAATGTAGCAGATACATTGGAAGAGGCAGAGAACTTTTTAGAGGATTGTATGGCAGTCGTATGCGACAACCTCAAAGATGTTAAAGATTATTTTGATGAGGCAGGAATGGATATCGCAGGAATGAGCGATGACGAAATCCTTGAGGCTAGTGAAGTATTTGCACTTCCGAGTGGAAGATTCCTGATCGTAGAAGGATAGATGAAGGCATATGAAGAAAAGTAAGGCGATTTGTGTACTGGCAATTGTGGGATTGCTGTCATCCAATCTGGGGGGATGTACAGTAGGAAACACACAGATTCGATTGGAAACCATACAGTTGCACAGCCATAAAACAGTATTTCAGATAAATAATAACAAATGCGAATTAAAATATGCCAAGCTGTATATGTGCAATTACCGGAATCTGTACGGACGTGCTTATGGCATGGATTTAGAACCATATGATTTCGGCAGTGATTCTTTGGAGGATTATGTCAAGGATGTGACATTACAGGAACTGGCAAGAATCTACTGTATGGATATGATTGCGCAGCAGAAGAAGATGAGTCTGACCGATGAAGAAGAAAAGCTGGTAAAATCTGCGGCAGAATCTTATTATGATTCGCTTTCCAATGAAGAAAAGTCTTACATGGATGTCAAAGAGAAAGATATTGTTACGGCATATGAACATTATGCGCTTGCAGAAAAACTCTATAAGACACTGACGGAAGGTGTGGACGAGGAAGTGAGCGATGACGAAGCCAGAGTAATTCATGTGCAGCAGATTTTTGTGACAGATGAGGAGTCAGCGCGCACAGTGCAGGACTTATTAAAGAAAGGAACGGAATTCGCCACTGTGGCACAGGACTACAACCGTTCCGGTGAGGTTGACCGGACCGTGGCAAGAGGGGAATATCCAAAAGCAGTGGAAGATATTGCGTTCAATCTTAATAATGATGAATGCTCTGATATGATAAAGGTAGATGGAGGCTATTATTTTATTAAGTGTCTGAACAAGATGGAAAAAGAACTAACCGAAAAGAACAAAGATACGATTCGGACAAAGCGGGAGAAAGAACAGTTCGAAGATGCATATCAGAAATTTGTAGATTCCGCATCGTTCCAGTTAAATGACAGCTTGTGGGATGAGGTCAAATTAGATGATATGCAGTCCTTTACAACAGACAGTTTCTTTGAAACCTACGATAGATACTTTGAATAAATGGTACCCTGGAATAGTAAAACGAAAGGACACTGATAGATGAATTGGGAGTTTGACTGGCTTTACGCTATGCAGCAGATTCATAATCCGGTTCTTGACCCGATCATGGTAGGATTATCCGCTTTGGGAAATGCAGGAATCCTGTGGATTATCATATCGGTCATTTGCCTGATAAAAAAAGAGACGCGAAGATGTGGTGTACAGATGATCATTTCCATGCTTGTCGTACTGGTGATCGGAAACGGAATCTTAAAGAACCTCGTTTGCAGACAGCGTCCCTGCTGGATCGATTCGACCGTAACACTGCTTGTCAAGAATCCGAGTGATTATTCATTCCCGTCCGGGCATTCCATGAATAGTTTCACGGCAGCAGTAACCATATGGTTCTATCACAAAAAGGTGGGGGCAGCAGCAATTGCAGTTGCAACGCTGATCGCATTTTCACGCCTGTATAACTTCGTGCATTTTCCGACGGATGTGTTTGCCGGAATTGCAATCGGAAGTATTGTGGCGATCATTGTGAACTACATTATGAAATTACATAAAACAAAAAATGGACTACGCACCAATTAAAGTGCATAGTCCATTTTTTTGTGACACATTTTATTTTGTGAGTAACAACATAATTTCATTACTTCTCTTTACAAACTTACTCATTGCATCCGCAGACAATGGCTGGTTAGAAAGCATGGCCAGATCATACAGCTGCTCTGCAAACATAGAAGCGTGCTCGCCATCTTTGTTCTCGAACAGATATTTTACCAGTGCATTGTTTGCATTCAGGGTAAGTGTCTGGTCTGCTGCAAACATGTTTGGATCCATACCGCCCATGCCACCGGCAGCATACATCTTCATCATATCCTGCATACGTCTTCCCTGCTCGGAAAGGGTAAGGATGGAAGCAACATCTGCATCTTTTAAAGATTCTACTTTTACAGTAAGCTTATCGTTATTCAAAGTCTTTTTGAACAGATCGGAGAGTGTAGTAGTCTCTTCGGTGAGATCTGCAGTATCATCACTCTTTAACGCATCTGTGACATCTGCATCGATACGTTTGAACTGATAATGTTCGTTTCTCTGCTCAAGCTGTGTGATGAATGAAGTATCGATGTTATGGTCTAAGATTACAGCATTCATATTCTGTTCTTTGAACATCTTGATATACTGACCCTGCTGTACCTTATCTGTTACATAGTAAATTGTGCTGCGTTCCGGCTCTTTTTCTTCTGCAGCATCGTCGGTCTTGCTTTCCGCTGTTGCAGCATCATCAGCCTTGGAATCATCAGTTTCTTTCTTTTCGTCTTCTACTGGAACGAGGAGTTCCGGCAGAGTCTGATACTTATCATTGATATCCTTGAAGAGAATGTAATCATTCATCTTATCGCAGAATTTTGTATCTTTTAAGCAGCCGTATTTGATAAATGGACTGATGTCATCCCAATATTTTTCGTAGGCTTCTTTTTCGGTCTTGCACATACCGATCAGTTTGTCGGCAACCTTCTTGGTGATGTATTCGGAAATCTTTTTTACGAATCCGTCATTCTGCAGAGCGGAACGGGAAACGTTCAGTGGAAGATCCGGACAATCGATCACACCCTTTAAGAGCATTAAAAATTCTGGAATAACTTCCTTAATGTTATCTGCGATAAATACCTGATTGTTATAAAGCTTAATGGTTCCTTCGATGGAATCATATTCGGTATTGATCTTCGGGAAGTAGAGAATACCCTTTAAGTTGAATGGATAATCCATGTTCAGATGAATCCAGAACAGAGGCTCTTTGTAATCCATAAATACTTTGCGGTAAAATGCCTTGTAATCCTCGTCTGTACATTCACTCGGGCTCTTGGTCCAAAGAGGCTGTGTATCATTCAATGGTACCGGACGCTTTACAATTTTTAATTTATCTTTGGCAGGGGAAACTTCTACAACTTCCTTTTCGCCATTCTCGTTTTCCTTTTCCTCTGTCTTAGCTTCCTCGTGTATTTCCTCTACAACGGTATCGGTATCCAGTTTGTCTTCTTTGTCAATTGTCTCATATTCTTCCGGAGCGTTGGCTTTGCTCAGATAAATTTCAGTTGGCATGAAAGAGCAGTATTTCTCAATTACTTCACGCGCACGGTATTCGTTGGCAAATTCCAGACAGTCTTCGTTTAAGAACAAAGTAATTTCGGTACCTACACCTTCTTTTGTTCCGTCGGACATATCGAATTCCGTGCCACCGTCACTTGCCCAGTGAACCGCTGTCGCACCTTCTTTATAAGAAAGTGTATCGATGGTAACTTCGTCTGCAACCATGAATGCAGAATAGAAACCTAAACCAAAGTGACCAATAATCTGATCTGCATCAGATTTGTCTTTGTATTTCTCTACGAAATCAGTTGCGCCGGAAAAAGCAACCTGATTGATATATTCCTCAACTTCCTCTGCGGTCATTCCAAGACCGTTATCGATGAATTTCAGAGTCTTTTCTTCCGGATTTACGATTACCTGAATCTTGGCTTTGTAATCGGCAGGGAGAGTATATTCCCCGATCATATCCAGTTTCTTTAATTTGGTAATGGCATCACAGCCGTTGGAAATTAATTCACGATAGAAGATATCGTGGTCGGAATATAACCATTTTTTTATGATAGGAAACAGATTATCGCTATCAATTGATAAAGTACCATGTTTATTTGTCATTGTATATGCATCTCCTTTGTTTTAATTCGTAAGTATTCGATACAAAAAATGATATATCTGCCATTTGGAAAAGTCAATAGAAAATCAGCACTCTTTTTAGATGAGTGCTAACAAAAACACTGGAAATGCCGAAAAACAGGGCATTTCTGTATTTCTTAAAAGTTTATAAACTGTGGACATCATGCCGAAAAAATGGTACCATAGTATGCGGTAAATTTTAGAAAAAGGAGTATTACGATATGTTAAAAGAAGGCATTAAAGGTACACAGGAAGTGGTTGTTTCTGAAGAAAATACAGCTAAGACAATGGGAAGCGGTGCATTGGATGTGTTTGCGACACCTGCCATGATCGCCCTGATGGAAAAGACTGCCTGGGAGAGCGTACAGCCTTATCTGGAAGAAGGAAGCGGAACCGTAGGAACTCTTATGAATGTAAAACATGTAGCGGCATCTCCGGTAGGAATGAAAATTACATGTGAGACAGAACTTGTAAAAGTAGACGGACGCGCCCTTACATTTACAGTGAAAGCTTTTGATGAAGCCGGACTGATCGGAGAGGGAGAGCATGAGCGCTTTGTAGTTTTTAATGATAAATTTCAGGCAAAGGCAGATGCAAAACTGCAGAAATAATGTTATACGATAAAGATATCCGGGAACCTCTTTTTGAATTCCTGGAAGAGACATATGGAAAAGTAAGATTTTTGGAAGAACAGGTAATGGGACAGTCACGTGCGGATATTGTGATGGTTGTTCCGGATGCTTTGTACGGAATCGAAATCAAAAGCGATGCAGATTCCTATGTGCGGCTGGAGCGGCAGATTCAGGATTATGATCTCTATTATGATTACAATTATGTTGTTGTGGGTACAAAACATGGAGCCAATATTGCAGAACATGTCCCGGAGCACTGGGGAATCATAACCGTGGAACAGACGGCGACGGGCATTGATTTTTACAGGATGCGTGAGCCAGAATTAAATACTGGCATGCAGTGGACGAACAAAATCGAAATTTTGTGGAGACCGGAACTGGCCCATATTCAGGAACTGAATGAGATGCCTGCCTACAAAGCCAAAAGTAAGCGCTTTGTGGCAGATAAGATTGTAGAAATGGTTCCGAAAGAGTGTCTGGCATTACAGCTTTCAGAGGAACTTTTCGAGCGTGATTACACGAAGATCTGGGAGACAATCCAGGCGTATCGTGCAGAGAACGGACAGAAGCCGAGAAGACGTCGCAGACGCAGAAAAATCAAGAAAAAATAAGTGTAAGACGGTAAAAATTATGGTATGATAAAAGAAAAGGATGAAGGTCTTTAAAGGGATGTTCGAAGGCAGGGGATTTACATATGAAGATAGCGGTTTTTGTGACAGGATGGAACAAAGAATATCTGCGCTATTTATATGGTGGACTGGTTAATGCGCAGAATAAATTTGGAGATGAAATCGACATATATACTTGTTATGCGAAGCTTGGTTCGGGAAACAGTGTCGATAAGTCAGAATTTTCATTCTTTAAGCTTGCAAATTTAAAAGAGTATGATGGCATTATATTTCCGAGCACTACAGTCAAAGAAGGCGACATTAAAAATAAAATGATCGAATGGATTCTGGACAGTGGAAGGCCTTGTGTGACTTTGGAAGAATTGATCCCATATATGTCTAGTGCCGCAATGAATCAGTGGAATGGTATGCAGGATATGGTAGACCATCTTTTTTCAGTACATGGAATTCGTACCTTTGGTTTTTTGGGTGGTTATACGGATACCTGTGAGGCAGATTTACGAAAAAATGCGACCGTGGATTATATAGAAAAACATGGACTTGTCATGATGCCACAGTGGATACGTGATGGGATTTATGAGTATAGTGACGGAATGGAGTATGCCACAGATCTGTTACTTGCTTATGAACAGCAGAAAGAAATTCCACAGGCGGTCGTTTGTGCAAATGATGTAATGGCAGCGGGAATTATTGATGGTTTGTCGGATACACCTTTACAGAATAAGATTGCAGTAACCGGATTTGATCATTATTATGATGGAGAACTCTTTTCACCAACGATTACTTCTATTCGGGACCAAGGGAAGAAGTCGCTTTTGACGGAGTGAAGCTGTTACATGAGATGGTGGAAAAAAAATATGCAAATCCTATTCACAGGTATAGTCCGTACAAAATTATTATTGGGCGAACATGTGGATGCCAAAATGTTCATGAGGCGGAAGATAATGCTGCTTTTCGTAAAAAGATGTTCATGAAAATGTTTCAGGAACGACAGATTTGTGCGCAATTTGATTCTATGGAAGAATCAATTGTCGGTCAGGTTTCTTTAGATCAGCTTTTGGACAAGGTGGCTGATTTTCTCGAAAAAAATGGGGCACAAATGGTTCAGATTTTACTTTCGGGAGATTTACTTTCTCACAAGGAACACAGTTATCGAAGCTGTCAGCATCTTGTACTTGATCGGAAGAAAGAAGGGCAGGACAGTAGCCAGATTCGGGTATTTATGCCACTTCATTATCAGCAACATCAGATGGGTTACTGTAAGGTTGTTGGTATGGATAAGATATTTGAAAATGGTTTGCTAGAGGCTTTTTTCCGGACAACCTGCTATGCAATGGAAAATTATATTCAAAGACAGCAGTATGCTATTGTGAATCAAAAGTTGCAGAAAATGTATCGGATTGACCAATTGACGGGAATTTATAACCGTTTCGGAATGGAAGATCTTGGACAGGAGTTTTATCATAGTAACTGTTCGAAAAAGCGGAATACCATATTTATTTTCTGTGATATTAATCGGTTAAAATATATTAATGACACTTATGGACATCAGGCTGGTGATTGGGCGATTCAGACAACAGGCAGAGCTTTGGCAGCATTAGAGAGTGAACAAAGTATTGCATTCCGATATGGCGGAGATGAATTTGTATTTCTGACTGTGGAAGGCAGTGGTGTGGATGAAAAATTGATCCGAATGAAATTGGAAGAACTTTGTCACGACTCTCCAATGAAAGAAAAATTAGAAATCAGCATCGGT
>ERZ779852.1584-NODE-1584-length-20883-cov-6.866670_pt1 | contig 20883 bp, 13 predicted proteins | sample MGYA00511559_ERZ779852 | MGnify/ENA primary metagenome ERZ779852 (study PRJEB29588, sample SAMEA2157977) | human gut metagenome | biome: human gut; feature: human-associated habitat; material: faeces | place: Denmark | collected 2008/2010 ...
GTGAAGCCCGGAAGATGAGGTGCAGAAATAGAAATCGCCCCAGTGAGAGGCGATGAAACAAATGGTAAGGCAAAGAGTTACTAAACTCCCCAAAGGAGCATAATGCACGGTAAAGTTCCTTATATGCGAAAGTTCGCCATAACGAAGCGACAGTCCGAAAACAACAAGCCCCCTCGGAGATGTCCGAGAGGGCGCGTCATCATTCTTCTATTTCAGCATATCGAAGATGGCCTAAATTGTCTTTTAGTGAAACGGTTAATGTTCCGATGTAATCACCGCGCTGTTTGGTAATCATCCAAACGGAATCGGTTTCGGAGCCTCCGGCTTCTTTTATTGCATCAGCAGCATCTTTCGTATCTTGAAATTTAAGCCAATAATGGTTGACCCCGAAAGAAAAGGTAGTTTTACCTTGGCTATGAAGTTCATCTAATACCGTCAATTCGTTTACGGAGTTTGACGGCAATCCGAAAAATTCCGGGATATAATCAGCGGAAGATGAGAGATGTTTTGGATGGTTATACCAAACTAAACATACCGCTCCGATTATTATTGCCGATATACCGATTATAGCGAATTTCTTCATAGACAATTCAGAAGAAAGAGCCGGGGCAATCAAGAAACTCCATTTTATTGCCACATTTGGGGCAATGATAATTCCACTTTTGAAGCACACCATTCATACACTCAGGGCATATTACTATACAGTCTTGCAACATATTGTGCAAATTCTGCCATGAGCCAAACTTTCCGATAAGAGAATCTCCATAAACCTCTTTGCAGATTGGGCATACACATTCTACTTCGCCCAAGTCATCAGGAGTCACATGACCACAAGTGCATTTATATCGTATATAGAAGCCCATAATCAAAAGGTGAAATCTTCGTTATAAATTGTATTTGGATCTTCGGACTTGGAGAGGAATTCTCCATTATCAAATATATATTTTGAATCGGAATCTTCCACAATATCCAACTTTGTATTAAGGGCGGCTTCAAGTTGCTCTTTTTTTGCAATGAAATCTTTGGTAACAAGCGGCTTCGAGGCTTTATGCTTGAACAATACAGGAAGTACAACGTCGAGCATCTGACAATATTTTTGTAATGCCCATTCTCTCTTGACAAGCAATGTTAGCGCAGTGTTTTCCTGGTCGTAAGCAAAAAGGGCGTTGTAGCTTATTATATCGAGAATAGTGGATGCCAATTTGCAACATTCTTTTTGCTCACTCAGATAATAGTCTCTTACTTCTTGATTTGACGAGAATATCTTAAAATTATATTCGCAAGTAAACCACTCGCCCGTGACATCGGGATCAAAGCCATTTTCATCAAACCCAACTTTAAAAATCATATCGTAGATTCCTGCCTCTTGATATGTCAAAACGATATATGCTTGCGATTTATCGCAAATTATGGTAAAATTCTCCGGCTTAACGTTCCTCCAACGTCCGGATTCTGCTTCCCGTTGAATATCAGGTAAAATATGCAATAAATGCGAATGTATCGAATAAAATTTCCAGATAGTTTCATCAGAATAAAACCATTCCAAAGGTTTGATAGATGAAACTATTGTACTAACCAGGTTTTCCATGTTTTTTGTAATGGAGTCCACGGAGGATGTAAACTCCAATCCCCAGTCACAATCACATAGATTTGCGTCGATACCATAATTCCAAAGTTGAACCATCAAATACTCTGCAAATGATTGGACTGAAACTACTTTCTCGTTAAAGGTATCAGCTTTGAATAGATAAGAAAACCAACAGGTAGAAGATTTACTATCACCGTGAAACGAGACAGTAATCTTATGTGTATGCTTATTCTTATCTATGAAGTTGAATAAAATCTCAGCTTTATTATCGTAGGTGCTATACTCAAAAATGAAGTTTTCGGGTTTTACACCAGGCCAGCCTACTTGCTTTTCAAGTTCCAGTATCGTTTGGTATTCATCGTATAGATGCACTATGTTTTCGGATGCACCCTTTGGCACATCGTGACGAATAAATCGAGGATCTTTAGGGTTCGGTGTCATAATCAGTCAGCCATCATAATTTCGTCGGTGTCATCAAGTGCCGAATTACATTTCGGGCATTTGCAATCGGTGGCATTCCATGAATATAAATCACTCCCGCAAACCGGGCAATTTATTCCATAGCCCAGTTTGGCAAGCTCGTCAGATGAGAAATCATAAATTTCTCTGCACTTTGGGCAACGGAACTCATAATATTCGCCCGACATTAGAGCATAATGACCATACGGTTCGGCCTCAGTCTCGAAGTCGCAATTTGGATTTGAGCATATATAGTGATGAAAAGTAGCCATAATTCAGAATATTAAATTATTTGTATGCATCAATGAGTTTACGCATATTTTGGTCATATTCTTTATTGCCAAGATTAATGACGATGAGATTGGATATTGTTCTCGTAATGCCAGTGTAGAGCAACTCGTCAAAGGACGGATCTCCATCTTTTTTTTGTTGAAGAATAAGAAATATCGTATCGCTCTCCCATCCTTTGAAACTATGAATAGATGAAATTTTTATATTGCCGGTGTGTTGCCAAAAATTGAATTTCTTGTTCTTACGAATAAATTCATAGTCAGCATCGAAGACCTTATTTCGGAAATCTTCATAATCATCTTTATGTCTATGCATGATAACAAGAAAATCATGAAGTGTACAATTATAGTTAATGCACATGGATTCAAGCCGCATTCTGAAATCATCGGTGAAGAGAGTATAGAGCTCATAAAGAGCAAACAGAGATGCTATCTGCTTTTCAGCTCCATCCGGCTTGCGATCTTTATCTCGCTTCATAAGTAATATAAGTTCCCTCTTCAGCCGCTGAGGAGCAAAATTTGACTTTTCGCGTATACCCTGAAGAAACATTATTTCGTATGTCTCAAACATGGTCGATGTGCGTCGGCCGGTCTTAAATCTATAATATGTTTCAAATAGTTTGAGGAAATCTAATTCTACTCCGAGAACTGTAATATCGTCAATAGCAACATTATTAACACGGTTCTCGATATTTCCCTCAATGATATTGAATACAGATTTAATCGCATCTCCGCTTTGTAAAAACATATAATTGAGATAACCCTGTTGAAGGTTTTGACCCATAAATAGAGAATCCTGTTCAGAAGTAAACGTGCTGTCAATCTCATATTTGCCATTGAAGTAAGTTTGTTGAAAACCAAGAGCAAGGTCTTTGATTTTCATATCAGAGCGAAAGCATGTTTCAAGATTGTTAACACCAAGTACATTTGTAACAACGTCTTTACCTGACGTACCACGATTGTAAATGTTTTGTTTGACATCACCTAACAAGTAATAACCACCTCGAGGATATTGTCCTGAATCAGCTAAAAAGCAATCCTTGATAATGTCCATCCACACACGTTTGTAATCTTGTATTTCATCAATAAATATTACATCAAAACGCTCTGTTAATTCTTTGTGAGAAGCAAAAAGCGAATAATTGTCATAATAACGTGCAAAGAATGATTGAAGGTCTTCACCATCGTTCTTTCGGAAATCAATCCCAAGGTTATTTAACTGTGAATTGATAAACTCATGATAATTAAGAATAGTGAATGAATTCCAATCAAATTCTTCTCTCACTTGATTAATTTTATCATGTATGAAATTTTTCAATGTAATATTAAAGGTGAGTATAAGAATTTTAGGATTGGCAATGCCGTTAGCAATCAATTCTTTGTATGATTGAACAGCCTTAGCAGCCAATAATGTGGTTTTGCCAGAGCCGACTACACCTTTAACTCGCCATTGGAGGCGTTTTTCCTTATCAAATATCAGTTCATCTTGTTTCTTCGAATACATAAGTAACTGAGGAGACTGCTTTTTCAGTCTACCATCATATCGACTTATGTATCGACCCTGCGTCTGCAAGTGCAGCGGTGGTAGGAGCAGATGGTGGATGGCTTCATAAAGCCAATCCTCAAAAAATATACTCGGGCGCCCCGTCAGAATATAGTGACGACTCAATATTTGATTAAAGTTATCAGGAGTCAGGTCATTATTGCCAAGAAGTTCAATATTACTAATGAACTTCATATAGCCCTTTTCGTTTCGATAAGGCTCAACAAAAAAATTGTTTATTTTCTGTCGTGTAGAATTATGGAAATACACACCACAAGTTACAACACCCCATAATTTCGGATTACGGATATTATTTTCGAGGAGTTTCTCAACGTGTAGATTGTAAAGGTTCTCTTTGTACTTAATGGCTTGGTCAATCGGAGACTTGATGAAAGCATTTCTTTCTCCGTCATTTTTGGGGTGCTTTAGGTGCCAATGCTTTTTCTCATCGAGTTGATATAATTCCAAATCCCAATCCTTAACTTCGATAATCATAACACCACCACCTTTCCGCATAATGATTACGTCCGGACGATCACCATTCAGAAATGGATTGAAATATATCTCAAAAGAGTCATCCAATGTTTTCTCAAGAAAGCGCAGTAATGCCCATTCCCCCTCTGTTGGTTGAACTCGGAACTGCCTTATATTATCTATCGACGGGATGAATTGAGCCATATTTAATCTAATAATAGACGATTATCGAAATCATCTCCAACTTCAAAAGCGTAAAGCGAGTTCATTCCCCGCTTATCAATATAAATATCTCTTAACCAGTCTAAGATATGAGAATGAATGTGCTTCATGCTCGTTATAGACGGGATGTTGCAAATATTATTGAACGTCGAAACTATCTCACCACGTGCATTTTCTTTGACGCCACGATTGTCCATAACACTAAATCCACGCCCAGAAGTAATGATGTGATAATTAGTTAAAATACTTCTATCGTGGGTAACATCACCGGAGGTGTGAACAACGATAGAAACTTGTATTTTGGAAGCAAGTCTCAACTCATGTATTTCAGATATGACTTGTTCCATTTTATCTTTTTTTACTTCACCATTTTTACTGTAAATGAAAATGGTGAGGTGGAATGGTATCGTCAATCCATTGGGAACTAATGATTGGATGAGATTATACAGAGATGGTCTTCGTCTTTCAAATTTGCTTAAAAGATAATTATCAATGATAACGGCAGAATTGATGGGAGAAACATTAATTGTTGAGAAAACATCTCTCCATGTGGATATATCCTCGTATTCCTCACCATGCTTGTCGAGCTTTCCCTTTTGTTCCTCTGTTAACAGAGTATATGGGCGATAGTGACTCGTTCCCAGGTCGTCAATTACTTGCATATCTGTTAGGGAACAAGTTAATAAAACGCCCTTGCGTTCACGATAATCATTATAAGGTTTGGAATTCGGAGGTAATAAGAGAAAAATATCATCAGCACGAGGCGTTTTTACGGCTTGTTCCCAAGGCTGCTTACAGTATATTTTTCTATTTGGACGCTTAAGTAATTTGTTGACGATGGGGTTTGAAGATGAGAGCCTTAATAGTTCAGTATTATTCTCGCAGTCTAAAAACACGTCGCCCAACTTGTCTATAATAGAATACACGGTACTATATGGGCGGTCTTTCCGAAGTCTTATTACCTCGGAAAGAGTGTCAAGCGTACAGAATACTCGATGTGCGGCCATATTTATTCACTTGTCAAATCGAATAACTCAATAGCTGCATTATCAGCCTCATCAAAGAAACCAGAGCCAAATTCCTGTGAGAATTTTCCATTCTCAGCTAATCCCATGTTATATGGATGACTGTTTTCATCGACATAAATCACGGAAACATCATTTACAGGGATAGCCTTTTCCGCTACTCTTAATTGAAGTCTGCGAATGAAATATTCGCTATGAGTCTCAATAATGAAGTGGATGTTATATTTTTCTATTGCCTCAGCAAACATATCCACCAATAGAGACTGGAACTTGGGATGAAGGTGTATTTCAGGCTCCTCGATGATAATTGTCTGTTCCGGGAACAAGACCTTATCGGTATTCATGTCTGTGACATAGACATAGTTCTGACCAGTCCATCCCTTAACGAGAAAGTGATGGAATGCGTTTTGAATACAGGTTTCAATCTCCATCAATATAGAGAACAGTTGTGTTATACCATAGCCTTCATCAGCCAAAAGAGAGGTTCTTTCTCCTTTATGGAGTCTGATTGACACGCCCAATCCTTCCGAATCAAGGTCAAGAGATGCATAGTCACAAACGCCAAATTTGTGGAGCCATTTGTTCAAGAAAGCATCCGGTTCATAACCTTTCTCGTTTTCGTATTCCTTGAGACCAACAAAGTCTCGACGTGCGTTAAAATATCGGTTGAGAAGTGTGGCAAAGTCTGTCTTTGAGTCAAGAGTATAAAGACGTTTCACGTCAATTCGTGAAGAGCCTACGTATGAAAGAGTACCCGTCCAGGATGGCACAAGTGCTTTTTTGAGTTGGTTGTTCACGTACCTTTTGAAGTCTTCAAAGATGTAGTGGACAGCAATGTGCATCTTTTCTCCAAACCATTCGTCCGGTTCACGGAAAGTCTCGCGCACATAGAAATCAGACTCTTCAGTAGGATGAAGGTGAATTCCTACATAGGAAAGGGTGGACAGAATCCATGGGAATCTGATGCGTGAGGACTTTAGACTATCATTGAGTTTCTTGTCTCCGGCTTCCAGTTTAGCCAGCATCTTCATCCATGCTTCCTCACTGTAAACACAGTTTGCAGTAACATGAGCCCAATCATGAGGGGTTTCGTTGTCTTCCTCCAGATTGGTTATGTTTGTCAATTGCTGAAGCCATTCGTTTTGGCGCGCCACAAAGAACTCCTCAAAGCTTTCGTAATCTGAAGATTCGAATAACTCAATAACGCGACTGAAGAATTTCTTCAAGCCCGGAACATTCTCGTATGCTGCCGAGAAAATTTCATCTACTTTAGATGCGAAGTCTGACTTGCTCAAATTACCTATTTGGTCAAGTACAGGAACACTAAAGAGAGAATTGTGCTCTTTTGCCCACGAGATAGTCTTGAGTGATACTTTATGTTCCTGAGCATACTTATAAGTATCGAATCCATGCAGGAATTCTGCTTCACTATGGCTAAGGGAGTGCAAAGTTATTTCCAAATAAGACTCCAAAAGAGGGATCATGTTCAAGTATGTTTCGGCATGACCGGACTGGAATATCACTTCATCTGCTTTTGAAATAGTGACTCTTTTGAGATAACCTCGGTTGAGTATATCCGCATCATTCGACACAAATGTCAACTGAACGCAAAGCCCATTTTCTACGGTGTAACTAAACTCAATCTCTCTGGTGGTAGAAGATGAGTTAACCACTTTGTCAAATCTGCCAAGTAAATTAAGGGGATAACCATTAAAATCCATAGTATAATTGACAAGCTGCAAAGCGGACTTGTTGTCTGTGGCACCTTTCACCTTCGTAAGAAAGGTGTCAAGTAGTAGTATTGACTTGGCTATACTGCTCTTACCGGAACTATTGCATCCAGTGAGGACGGTGAAAGGTGCAATCCTTGCTTCGGCACCATCTTCACCAAATACTCTAAAGTTCTTTATGTTATAATTTGTCTTCATCTTAAGTTATGTTTTACGATACAAAGTTAGCAACTAATTGCGAACTCATTATTCGTGATAAAATCTCTACTTGTGTTTACACTCTTGTTTTTGTTTGACGATGCAAAGTTAAGATGGCCATTCGAACTCATTGTTCGCATGTATTGATTTATATCTTTCAGACATTTCGGTGGCAATTGAAGCGACTTGCTCAACTATGTGAGACGGAGATAAAACGATGAGGTTAGCACCATAGGTGGTAAGCTCACGGATTAGTTCATAGTTCTCGATGCACTCTATTGAGAAGAACTCGCCTTGAGGAAGTGAGGGGTAGTTAACACGAAGAACTTCTGCTTTTGAGCCTTTCAGATGTCGCATCGAGCCATGAATGGGTTTTGTAATAATGTAAGGGGAGGTGGTTTCACTTACCCAAAAGATGATTTCTTCGACTGGTTTGTTGTCGTAATAGGTTATTCCAATGATGTCCTCGTATCGTTCTGTGAAATCCTCGATTGCCGGCTTGAAAGTCAAACCCTTTGCATAATCAAATCCGACAATACGGTCAAGTGCAAAGTTTAATACACGATCGCTGTCGAATGGACTTGCCAAAAGATACCATCGGCAGTTGTACTCTTTCAATAGGTATGGCGAAAGAGTCACCGATTTTATCTCATCACTATCAAAAGTATGGTAGTGCAAGTTGATAACTGCTTTTGAACTAATTGCAGCGAAAAGTTCGGCAAGAAGTGTCGAATTATCTTCTATGTTTTTTGACATAGATATAATCTCAGGATGTTCTTCAATGTTTAGCTTTTGAGCGAGAGCATCAAGCCATTCAAAGTTCGGTTGACCTTTAAAGCTGCCAAGAGTCGATAGAACGGATCTAAGCAACGATAGTTCATCTTCAGAAAGTGGTTTCTTGAAGATAGAAAAAGAAGGGTCAGCATATCTGATGCAAGGCTTCATATAAAAGCCATCGCCTGAACTCAATGGAGCCGGGACAGAATAACGTTCAAACTCTACTTCGAAAGGTGAGTTTTCTTTCAAGTAGACAAGGTCTTTCTCTACGCATCGGCGAGTAACAGATTTAAATCCGTAGTTGGGCATCTCTTGTTCAAGATAATCAGTCATATCTTGAATCGAGTAAGCTTTGCGATGATTTGACAATAGTCTGTCAAGTAACGCAATTCTTGTTAGTGCTTTCTTATTCTGCGGCATATTCAAATATCGAGATGGCGAGTGAGGAATGTAAATCGACCGACTCTCTTGTTGCCATACTCATCAATGGCCTCTACCGTTATCCATTTGCGATTTCGATTGTAAAAATTCCAAATATTAGAATATTGTAAGGGCAATACTTCTTTACCGGTTGAGTCGATAAGTCCGTACTTTTTACTCTCTCCATCGAAGTAATTTACTCGTGCAAAGCCACTGTCAAAGGAGTCAATCCATGGATACTTCCCTTTTGGAACAATGACCTCTCCGTCAATAGTTACAACCTCATATTGCCCATCAATGTGGTGTAGAGTCAGCAATCTCTTATCAGTTGAGATGCCAATTCCTTTATATTCGGTTTCTAAAAGGACATCGCCACGGCTATCGAGTAAGCCCCATTTAGTTTTATAATATGTACTCGGTTCTTTAGTGGCTCGATTAAATCCATAGGTATAAGTAATTCCCACGCGGATCACATCGGAGTCCTCTCGGCACGAGTCAAGTATACGGTCATATTTTGGCTCAACGACAACTTCGCCATCTTGATTCATCAGACCATAATGTTGATAATATGAGAATGGTATGAGCAAACGTCGGTCTTGGCTTATGTTATAATCCGGGAAATCAACAAGGATACGGACGTTTGAAAATTCAAGATATGCAAGATCTTCGATACGATTAAATTCCATTGAGACAGTAAGTTTTGATTTAACGTTGCAAAGTTATATTCCTTGTGCGAACTGGTTGTTCGTAATGGTTAAGCTTCATTGTTTAAAGTAGTCCATCTTTACACAATTTTTTGGATAAGCATCTGTGCGGAGGCATAGAAAGGCACATCAGTCTTGCCTAGGATGGTCGCCGGAATTGCAGAAAGCTCTTGCAGATTATCCATAGGGACCAAAACAGTCTTAGCTCCATTTTCCGAGAGGAGAGATACTCGGTCAGTGAAATTGGTTGCTCTTTCAATCGCTCCTCCGATTGAAATATTTCCAAGCACACCCAGTGCCGGTTTCAATGTGCGCCCGAATATTGATGACATGATTGCTGTGAAAACGGCAGCCCCTATCCCTCTATTGACGATTGAACCCAGTATTGCAGTCACCTGCACCGTAATGTCTACGTTAGATAGAGTCTTATTTGATGCCATAAGAGAACGTTCATTGGCACGTATATAGTTGTAGGTGTTCTTGATATCCTCCTTAACATCGGTGGAGCTTGTGCCCCGAATATCAAGTTTCCCATTGCCGGGAACTGTAACAACCTCTATCTTGACAAGTGTTACTTTGTCTCCATCACTTGTGGCAGTGTAACAATTCCCCGGAGCAAGTGGAGTATCTTCAATAAGATTCGAGCCTCGTTCTTCCGGAACGGATACATATACTTCTTCATGAGTATCTTTATCGATATACGAAAAGTTTGTGTCCCAAAATTCCATACCGCCAATTCGTTTGAGCTGTTCTTTGACACGGCGACGCATCTCAATAGCAAATTCCAAGTAGCGGCGAACATCTTCTTTCGTAAATTTGCCATCAGGGTGCATGAGTTTTATAAGTCCTGACACAGTTTTACGGATAGGCTTCGTATCACGCTGACGAAGTTGTGCGCCAAAAGTGAAATATTCATCCATGGCATTGACATAGCTATCTTTGCGAAGATTATGCATCAGTTCGCTGAAGAAGTCTGTTGAAAAACCGAAACGGTCAGTAAAATGACAAGGAGCAAACTTGATGATTTCCCACCCCGGCAAGAAGAATCCAAGTCTGTCAAGAAAGGCGGTGTCTTCACTAATTTTATCAGAGAACGGGCTGAAAAGATGACTGGTCTGTAAAACCGTTTCAACAGGCTGATTAATGTTGCCATTGAGTATGATTGAAGCATTCGCGGCTTTCTCACCCGACTTGCCGGCACGAGAGAAAGACCCTGACTCCATATAGTCTTTCATTAGAGGCACCACCTCTTTATCTTTGAATAGCTCATCAGTAGATTCGTCGAAGCAGACAGCATCCCACTTACCTACGGCTCCAATTTGACCACTGGAGTTGTTGACAAACAGCGAAGCAGCTGTACCTTGACCGCCCGAAACGAGCATAGAATAAGGGGACAGCTCCTTAAAAACGAAAGACTTTCCCGAGCTGCGAGGCCCAAGTTCAGCCATATTAAAATTAGACTCTACAAGCGGTATAAATCGAGAAAGCAAAAGCATTTTAATGCGCTCGGTCATTCCGTCGGCATGTGGTTCATAGCCGCCACTGCGCATCATCACGTCAAGCCACTCGTTATTAGTGAAATTCTGACGACTTTGGCGCACTCTGCTGTCATCAAAGTTAGACAACTGAATGGGTCTGATTTTGCTAACAACAAAAGGATATATCTTAGAGCCAATCATTTGCGAGGGGTCGTACTCAACATCAATAATTGCCCAAATTCCGCCGGTCATAAGTTTCTCGTGTGATGCCACTATTACATCTTCAATATTGGCATCTCGCACATTAAGGTTTGACATCTCTGCCCAATATTTATCCTTGGTGGCATCAAGTCGAACCGAAATTTTGTCTATAATCTTATAATGCCCATTTTCGCGAATTTTAGCTTGAAGCAAATTTGCTTCGTCCGGATTGACATAATGGTCATGAAGAACGCGCTGCACTTGCGCAACACCCTCTTTGATTTTTATGGGGTCATTGGTGCTACACGAGTTGGCCAATAGATATTCAAGAACGAAAACCGGAACATTGGCAGTACCTTTTACACTACGGACAATATCTTTGCGCACTACATATCCTTGGAACAGTTCGAGAAGTTTATCGTCTAATTCGTACATGGTGTTTGGATTCAAAAAGTTAAAACAGATCATCGAGGTCACGACTTTGTGATTTTCTCACAATCGCGCTGTCAAGTTGAATATTAGAAGTGGTGTCCTGAACTATTAGGGTATATTCATCACTGTTCAATTCAAATTCAGCCGAACCCGTTCCGGTGTTATTCAACTTTACAATATTCGAAGTCACGCATGAGCCATTGGCCAATAGTGAGATTTTGACACGATTATTCTTAGCGGCATCGTTGCCTTTTAAGTATACCGAGAAATATTGTCCGGTAATCTGAAGCAATGATGATTTGTCGGATATTTCCACTTCAACCGATTGTCTTGCGTTCAAGGTCATAAAACGATAGAAAGGGATAAGACACTCCTGCGGAGTAAAGCCGCCATGAGCGTAGCCATACATTCCACGAGTGCGGAAAGGCAAATCAGTCTTTGCATAGTATTGATAACGACCACCCGGAAAATCATCTTCTCTCCGAACATACGGTGACGAAGCGATAAAATCATCGGTCAAGAAAAATCGCTCTTTGACATCGACTCCATGAGGAGATGACAATTTGCTTGCTTCGTCAAGCAGTCCGGTAATAACAAATCCATGGTCTGCTGTAATGAATACATTGGAATATCCCAGGCGATGAAGTTTCATGACAGCTTTTGCCAACTCTTCCTCATAGGCATTAATATCTCGCAGTGCAGCCATACCTTTATGTTCGCCGGCAGCATCTATGTCGCCGAACATAATGACTAACTTTTCTGAATTTGTATTGCTACCAAAATTATCGTATTGAATTATATCCACGTTTGGGATTGAGTCGCGGAGGTTGTTATAACGAAGAGAGGTAGAATTAACAACTTCGTCAATGCCAAAAAGAGCACTCATGCCATTTCCGGTTACCGACGGCAACTTTGCATATCTGACGTTTCGCCGGGTTTCCACAGAACTGCCAAGACGATTTGCAATGGTTTCGGCAATTTCAAGACGTAGCCCATCGCCCACTATCACCGCAACTTTTCCACAAACTGAAAGAGCGTTTTCAATAAGCCCAAACTGCGAGGGAGAGTAAGCACCGGGCATGATTTCAAACCATATATTGAGCAACGCTTTCAGATGTTGCTCATAGAGCTCCTGCAAAGGTTTGAGTATTTCAGACTCGGCAAGCCAATGGCTGTATAGATGTCGCATGGCGGCATCGAGCTTGGCAAAATCACGCTTGTAATATTCAACGAGTTTGTCAGGAGTATTATAAAGATATATCTCTGATGAGTCATACTCCAACAGCGTTATCAAGTCGGTCAACCAAGTTGGCTTAAATTCAGCAGCATAATGACTTTCAAGGCGTGATTTGGCAGATTCCTTCAATTGGATTATTGATTGATTGTTGCGTATAGCCAAACCGATTTCAACAATCAGTCGGCGGTCAACTGCATCAAATGGATGATCGGCATGGGCGGTCAGCGGTGAAGCATTGTTTGGTAATTTCCAACTGTCAATCTGTTGTCGAAGTTGCGGAATAAGATCTGAGCGGTTGCTCCACCAGTAATATAGTTTAAGAAGTGGCGCAGGAATATTATCGGAGATAAGTCCGGAAAAAATAGATATGGAAAGTTCACGAAGCAGCGTCGGGGAATCAACACCGATGGAGGGCTTTCCCATTACGTGAAAAAGCTCTTCCCGGAACACTTGATATACCGTCTCATCGTTGTTAATTTGGAATTGAACCGGATTTTCGATTAGATGAGGTAGCAGGTCATAAATATCAAGCGGCTCAATGGCTTCAGTCACTATGCCTTTCCACCATTTCAGCGATTTCCCGATGCTCAGTTTCGCACTTAGTAGCAATTTCGGCTCAGGCAGAGTTATGTTCTGTCCGAGAGCTTCATGTAATTTCTGACGAATATAGCCTTCAGGATTATCCATGTTAATGAATCCTCCGACCCCTGCAAACTCCATAAACTGGGTAATATCACGCGATGGGAAGAAGCATAAAAACACGACCTTACTTTCGGCATGAGCAGTTTGCGCTTCAAGCCGAGCGTTCATCTCATCAGCCTTTGAGTTGAGCGTGATTACGGAATATTGAGTCAATTCCTTAACCATAAAGGTTAGGAAGTGGCCCGGGTCAGAAATAACAACCCTGTTGCTTTTCTGAGCCTTCCGCTCAATATCATTTATTAGCCATTCCTTAAACATTTGATTTGGCTTTAGGATGATTGTTCTGCATTCTTAAATGTGAGTCCCAAAGGAAGTTGACAAGCGTCAGTGCGGACCCAACTGCAAGACGAGCATGACGTTCTTGCAATCCTTTATAATTGGGAGACTTTCCATGCCCGCTTCCATATACATTACGTAATTCGTTTATACCATTCGCAATAGCTCTAAGACTTTTCAAGATTGAAATCATCGATTCTGATCCACGAGTGTCCAACGGTATATTCTCTGGAGAAACTTTCAAATAATTCGTAGTTTCTTTTACTAAACGAGGGGCATCCCATGAGGATTCATATTTCTGATTATTTTCCTCTAATATTCCTTTGCAGCATGTCTCTATAAGTTCTTTGGCCTTACCAATAGCCTCAGTTGGGTTCTCTGATTGCATTGACATCATGATTTGCATTTGCCAATCAATATAGTCACTTGAAAAGGCTTCTTTGATATTAGCAGCTAAGGCTGAGGTATAATCTGTAAGAGGGGAAGAATGTCTTTTCTGAATTTCTTTGCATTTTTTGTATGTAAGGCTATAATCTACTCCACAGTCAAGAGCGACCTTGCCGAATTCGTCAGGAACTGTCTCTCTCTCAAAATTACCATAAGACAATTCGTAATAATTCAAAAGGTCAAAGAGTAGCTTATCTACTAATTTGCCATCAGCTTCATGAATAAAAGCATTCAATGAACGTCCCTTAGACATTTTATATTTCTCACATAACGCAATCCCAACACTTTCCATAGTGAATGTGTCGAAATCAGCCGTAGAGAAATCTAAAACATAACCTCCACGATTAAAGAGCTTAATAAAAACTCCTCGTTCTAATCCGGATAAAGTCATAATTACCAATCTGCGTTAAGGAATTTGTTGAGTTGCGATTTCTTACCTCCAGATTCCTTTAGCACTGCGTAACTGAGCAGGCCGGCTTTTTGGAGAGGAGCGATGTTTTTGCCTACACCATCGTCGAGTTTAGGGTCGTAGCTCGAAGCGAGCAGAGCGTCGAGTTTGTCTACAAATTCGGCAAGCTCGCGTAACTGCGCACGAATGTCGGCGGCTTCGCCCTGTGCCGAAGGATCGGCACTCTGCGAGAGCGTGGCGAGTCGGTCGCGAAGTGCGTTCTCGCGGTTGGCGCAATATACGCTCTTTACTCTCGACAGTGTATTGCGATTCCACTTATAGATGCTCACGTAAAGCTCCATGGCGTGAAGCGGGCCGGAAGTCAGATGCCAGATGAATGGTGTCTTGGGAAGATACATAAACAGGTTCAGATGATCGCTCAACTGCTGGAAGAACTTATCTCGAAGATAGCGGTCGAGAGGCATTCCAAGCAAAGCCACTATCTGCGAGAACTGAGCCCCGGTGTATCCTCGCTCAATCATCTCCTGCTGAATACGGTCAGCAACCAACCCCTCACCGGTGCGGTCAACAAGGGGCATCACTCCATCATCATCCTTTTCAAGAAGGGCTCGGATAACGTCGGTAATCAGTTCAAAAGCAAGTACCTGAGTCCGCTGCGCCGGAAGCGTCTTTGCCACTGTGAACTGATACCATGCCTCGATGGGATTCACCGTGTTTTGGATGCAGAATTCTTCCCAGTCATAATTCTTCTGATAGAGGCGATCAAATTCAAGGCGTGGCTGTTCTTCCGAAATGGGCAGCGAATTAATATGAGCAATCAGTTCCTCTGAAGCCGAGAACTCTTTATTGAGTTGAAGCCACTGGAGATAATTGTTCTTCGCGATTTGGCTGACAGGGAGGTCACCCACCGGGATACCTTCCTTATCAAGAACCATCTTTCGGTCGTTATCGCTCAACTCGTAGATGTCAAACACTTCCCGATTGATGATAGCCTCGTTGAGAAGTACCTGCGTCATCAATCCATTCTCATATACATAGTATGATGCAATGCACTCTTTCGCACTAAGATTCCCGGGCTGAATCGGCGATTTCTCAAACAGCGGCTCTATCAGTGAGAATTTACAGAGTTGCTTCTTGATAGTGATATTTTGTTGAGCCAAATCATGAAGCAAATCATTTTGTTCTTTTTGAGCAATGGGAAAGCGTTGCATATCTCCAACTTGAATATTTACTGTTGGATTTAGACAGTCTGCAATATATGTAATTAAAGATGTATTCAGAATTGCTAAAAGAACCTCATTCTCGATAACTCCATGTTTATAGAAAATACAAGAGCCTCCAACATCAAATAAACCGCCTGGTTCAAGATAACGAAAACTAACACCTTTACTTCCACTTGCTGAATAGGTTATACCTTCACGAAAGTAAAAGTCCTGATTGCGCATAATAGACTTGGGCGCATTCTTTATTGCTTCGCCATTGTTATCCCAATCAATAAGTGTCCAATTATTGCCATACCACTTACAATATGGACCACCTTTAGCATAGTGTTTCCAGCGGTTAGCGTCCTGTATTTCCCAATGAAATCTTACGAATTGTTCATTTCCGCCAGAATTCATACCAACCTTAGGATCTGCTACATCTTCAAGGGATTCTCCTGCGAATTTTTTGCGGAAGTCGTCGGAGATCCAGTAGATGAAAGGCCATGATTTGATTTGACGCAGTTTGTCCTGTGGCAAGCGATATACGCGGCTATTCTCACGTCCTTCACAGATGTCTTGATAGACTGTATCAAGAACATTTTTACGGTGGCCCTCATATAGGTCATCAAGTTTAATAAATACAGACTCTGAAGTAGTGTTATCTTTAGAAAGAACGAACATACAACTATCAACACGCGCAGATGGTGAGAACATACCGAGGTAACCCCAATGCACAAAGATATCTATTGAAGTGTTCTCTAATATTAGTTTTCTCGTATCTTCAAAAGATTTTATAAACATGTAGGTCGGGGGATTAACCATACCGATTTTACCCTTATTCTCAACAAGCTCATAGCAACGTCGGATAAATGTTGAGTATAGGTTTACTCCTACATTAAATGGCTTCTTATAGTTATTTGCTATAAATGTCTTCAGCTCCGGTCCGAAGTCTCCGCTATCGGTATAGGGAGGATTAGCCACGGCTACATCAAACTGCTGAGAAAGGATATCAAGGAAAGTGAGAGCATCCTCAACTTTTGTAGAGGTGTAGTTGTCGACACTGACATATCTGGCAAACTGCTCGCGGATTGAGTCGATTGCATTACGGCGGAAATTAAACAACGAAGTTTCATTTTCGCCGGCAAAAAGTCCCTCTTTTGCTATGGATTGTGCTTCGACAAGTTCACGGAGCGGTTGCTCCACACGCACGAGCGAACCGAATTTTGAAGCTTGGGCAAGGTCGTTCCACACCTTTTCAACCGTATCGGCTTTTTGTTTATCCCAGTCGCTCCACTCAACCATGTGTCGCACTTGCTCGTAATCAGGAAGTATGAAATTTGAGCATACGACATTTGTATGCTTAGGCAATCGGGCGCGACGTCCGCCAATTTCACGAGCTTTGATGCGCAAGGCAATCTGTGATAATTGCACTGCACGTTCATCGAGATCAACACCGTAGAGGTTGTTCTCGACAATCATGGCAGGAATATCGCGGCGCGAATAGTCGCAACCAAAGTTCTCGGCTTGGTCGAGATACAGATCGAAGAGCAGCGACATGGTATATATCAAGAAGTTGCCACTACCACAGGCCGGGTCGATAATACGCCACTCTTCAAGCGGTTTCACATTGCGTAGTCGCTCAGTCGGGCGGTTGGCAATAAGATATTTCTTTGTGCCGTCCTCGTTCTCAATATCACAAATTGGAGAATCGGGGAACATCTCAAGGTACATCTTGCCAACAGTGTTGTCGACAAGAAATTTTACCACCCACTGTGGTGTATATACCTGCGACTGGAGCGACACCTTATCATATTCAGTCTTCTCACCGCTCTCTTTGAGTTGAGTCTTTTCAACTGCATTGAAATTCTCATAGAGCCAACCCAATATGTCATCACCGCGCCAAATATCCTTGCCGCAATCTGAGTCTTCGGCAACGGCGTTGAAGGCATCAATGATCTCGTTGAGTTCATCGGCACGTGGCATCAGTGCATAAGGGTGCGACTCACCGAAAAGAGGGAACGTTTCGCTTTCTTCTTTGAATCGGTCAATGAAAAACGGGAGAAGACCCTCGCGTTCGTAAGCACGAGCTTCGGGATGATCTTCGAGCCAGGCGTTGTGGGCAAGCGACTTACCTCCGTTCTCCGTGTAGCGGGCAACTACGGGCGGAAAGAAGCCCTTATCCTCCATCACCTTGAGCGCGGCGAGTCGGTTGAAAAGGGTAAAGGTGCACTCGTTGATAGCAAGCGTCTGCGCCTCAGCATAGTTTTGAGTTATAGTGGCATGATAATCCACTATGGATTTGAGGTGCGAGCGCAGGTGTCGGTCATCTTCTGTTAGTGAAGGCTCGGGAGAATCAGGATTGTCGGTCAATCCAAGACGCTCAAAGCGGTTGGAAATGGCGCGGGCAATCAATCCACGTATTTTTAGAACATGATCTATGAGTTTCATGCTGCGAGATTATTCGTTGAGATTAATTTTATCATCAGGACCGAAAGAGTTGGTAGCAAGAAGCTGCTGCATCAGCCAGTCTTTATACTCGCTTACGGTGAGGGTGAGTTGCGGAATCTGACTTTTGAGATTACGCACTTTGGGTTGCGGTATTGGAGGCGTAGGCGGTTGCGTGCCGTTGCCGGGGTCGTTACCATTGCCACCGGGCTGTGGCGATAGCGGAGTTGGAGTAGGATCCGTAGTGACAATGTCCGATTCCCAAATCATGATTTCGGTCATGATTGTAGGAACATTGTCATTGGCGTTGACAACTTCGCGCAGGTCAATGCGTGAACGGTTAGATTTTACATTATATGTATCAAAAGTGGTGGCAATATCGGTCAACGGCCTGATTCGGGCAATTGTGTGCTCCACCTTCCCCCAAAGTCGAGAGTTCCATTCACGAGGATACTCTGAGAGTTTTCCCTTAAATTCTTCAGCTTTGCTCAGAAGCTGAACATAAGAAGCTTTTGCTTTATCGGCAGCTTTTTTGAAAGCTTCGATATAGATGTCGCGGATTTTTTGTGTGTCGTTCTTCAAATCAGCGTAATGAAGAACGATGTCGTTTTCGTATCTCTGTCTGAAATGGTCAATTATAGCCTTGATGGGTTGAGTAGAGCCGGTGGCCTTTTGAAATTGGTCTTCAACTTCTTCAATGTAATTGACCATTCGACGTATTTCAGACATCTTTTCATCGATGAACTTGATGTCTTTGACGACTCGTTCAACAGCTTTGATGTATTCGTCGGTGTTGGCATCGACAAGGAAAGTCTGCGCAGTGTGCATAAAGTTGCCCTCGGTAACCTTTGACTGGTACTGCTGAAACACTGTTCGCGCCGCTATCGACATTGGGAACATGCGACGATAATCATCATCGAACTCGATACGGTCGTTTATCAGCCGTATCATGCGGAGTGAAAGGTCGCGAAGGGCACCTACAAGGTCAAAATCATTGAGCTGATAAGTGAGTTTGTAGTCTACTTTGGCATTTCGAGCAAAGTCGCACTCATCCTTTAGTACTTCGACAATTTCTTGACGTTGCTTGTAGGACAGACTTTGAGAGACTGCTTTGAAAGAAGCTTTTGAGAAGTTTCTTGAATTTTTGAACGCTTCCGTAGCATCATGCTGACGGAACGATGTGTATTCTTCGCCATTGAATTTCACAATGACCTTGTCTCCACGGAACAATGCAGCCATGGTAGTCATAATAATGCCAAGCGAATATCCGGTCGGAGGTCCGGCCAATTTTGATTCGAGATCTTTGCCGGAAATAAATGTGGAGGCTACTGACAAAATCTCAGTAACAACTGAAAGCGTAGTGCCTATAAATGTGCCCGAAGTGTCGAAGAACTTGAAATCGGGCGCTGTGCCGAAATAGTTGGCAAGTTGACCGGGTTGCTTGGTGAATACACTGGGAGCAAGCGAGTCGGACAACTCTGAACTGAGTCGCTTGGTAAAGATGTTCTCAAACATCTTCAATTGCATTTCTGCAATTATGCTTTTTGCAGTATTATCCGTAAGGATGTACTTATTAAAACAGTATATGGCCACTCCTTGAAGGAATGATTTTTCAATCAATTCCTGAAAGCGAGTTTCCTTGTGGTCGCGCTCCGAGCAAAGCGATTTTACAATGCGCTTTTCCTCGTCGGTAAGGTTCGTTTTATCCGAAATATATTTGAGTCGTCGAAGTTCAGTGGCAAGTTCGCGAATTTCGGAACGATATTTGATTGTCGGGATAATGGTGAGCCGCCCCTTTGTGTCGGCTGTTTCCTGACGAATGGAATCAACAAATTCCGCATCATCACTGCCGCGTGAACTGAGTAAATCGGAGAAAATTACCGATAGATAGTTTTCATCAGTATTGGCATAAACCTCACCATCTGTTGTAGCAACCTTGTAACGGACGTTCGTTCCTCCAACAGAGATAGCACTCGCCCATTTGATAATGTCGCGCTTCTTGAGAACATTGTTGACATCCTGAACCATTTCCCATGACTGCACATCAAATCGACGCATATCATCCAGTATTCGCTGTTCCGCCTCGTTAGTGATACGGTACTGTTCATTTGCCTTAATCACAATCTGAACACGTTGAAGAATGTCGAGCGCTTTTTTTACTTCGTGAAGAATTTCATGATAATTCTCCGGACGGTTGACATACGATTTGGCAATATGCTCGGCCGTGGTGTGCGTAACTTCGCTTTTCGTTAAGAAATGAATTGTCTGCAATAGCTTCTTGCCGGTAACATAATGGAAGCTTTGTTCTCGCAAGGCATCTTCTGCCTGACGATAACGATTGGCGAGGGCTTCGGGAACGTTGTCATCAGCATTGTTGCAAAGCTGTGTGGCGTTGACATGATAGTGATCTGCCACCTCATTCTTGACTTCTTTTTTCAGCACGTCAAAAGCAGATATTATCATTCCACGATTGCCAACACGGGTTTGCGTAAGTTCGCTCGAACCGAAAAGGAAGTATTGCAGCAGTTTGAACTGGTGCATATAGAAAGGATAATATGCGATATAGGTAGGGAAATTCAGAAAATAGTCAACTAATTATTTGTCAGAGTCATAGAAGTTTTGTA
>ERZ779852.1585-NODE-1585-length-20869-cov-5.515711_pt1 | contig 20869 bp, 17 predicted proteins | sample MGYA00511559_ERZ779852 | MGnify/ENA primary metagenome ERZ779852 (study PRJEB29588, sample SAMEA2157977) | human gut metagenome | biome: human gut; feature: human-associated habitat; material: faeces | place: Denmark | collected 2008/2010 ...
CAGCCGCCAAGGCAGCCGCCGCACCCGCCGCTGCAGCTCCCGAGCTCGACGAGAAGGCCAAAAAAGCCCTCGCAGCCGCCGGAGGCGACCCCGAGAAGGAAGCCAAGATCCGCGCCGCCCTCGAAAAGGCCGCCCGCCTCAAGGCTCAGAAGGCTGCTGCCGCCAACACCAACGACGAAACAAAAAAATAAACAAAACATATGGAATCAGTAGGAAGTATCATCGTATACACGATAATCACTCTGGCGATTATCGTATGCTCGGTGCTTGCTGTCACCACACGCAAGATCCTGCGTGCGGCCACATACTTGCTGTTCGCCCTTTTTGCCACCGCGGCCCTCTACTTCAAGCTCGACTACGAGTTTTTGGGCTCGGTGCAGATCGCGGTCTACGCCGGCGGTATAGTGGTGTTGTTCGTATTCTCTATCCTCCTTACGAGCAAGCCGGGTGACAACAGTGCCAAACTGGCGTCGCGCAAGCGTGTGATCGGCCTGATCGGTGCCCTGGCCATGTTCGTGGTGGCCGGGTATTCGCTTATCAGCCGTGTGGAATTTCTCACCGCCACACCTTCGGGCGACAATCCTGTGATGAAAGAAATCGGCGCCGCGCTCATGGGCACGGGCCACGGCGAGTATCTGCTGCCGTTCGAGGCCATCAGCGTGCTGCTGTTGGCATGTATAATCGGTGGGGTGGTGATCGCCCGCAAACGTTAAAAGGAGGGAAGGAAAGATTATGGAACTTACTCTGATTTGGTATCTCATACCGAGCCTGGTGATGTTTTGCTGTGGAGTATATGGCTTCGTCACCCGCCGCAATATGATTGCGATGCTGATTTCGCTCGAGTTGATGCTCAATGCCGTAGATATGAATTTCGCTCTGTTCAACCGGTTCCTGTTTCCGGGTGAGATGGAAGGAATGTTCTTCACCCTGTTCGCGATAGCGCTGGCCGCAGCTGAGACCGCTCTTGCCATCGCCATCATCATCAATGTCTTCCGTGTATCGGAGAATATCGATGTGCGCGACATCACCAAAATGAAACATTAAAGCCAAAGCGCCGTTATGCAACCGACAATACCTATAATAATCCTTGCCCTGCCGCTGACCATGTTTCTGGTCCTCGGCCTCTTCGGCCATAAGATGAGCCATCGTCTGGCGGGCATTCTGGGCACAGCAGGTATGGGCACCACGATGGTGCTGGCCTACATAGTGTCGTTCACCTATTTCTTCTCGGGCGATCCCGCTTTTATCGACGAGGCAACCCACACCCGTCTGCAAGCCGTGATTTTCAATCAGGACTGGCTGGCGTTCACCCCTCAGCTGGTGATCCGCCTGGGATTCCTGCTCGACCCCATCTCAGCTCTGCTGCTTGTGGTGATCACCACCATCTCATTCATGGTGCACCTCTACAGCAACGGCTACATGCGCGACCATCACGGAGTGTGGGAGAAGGGCTTCCAGCGCTTCTACTCCTTCCTGTCGCTCTTCAGCTTCTCGATGCTCGGCCTGGTAGTGGCCACCAACATCTTCCAGATGTACATCTTCTGGGAGCTCGTGGGTGCCTCCTCCTACCTTCTCATCGGCTTCTACTACACCAAGCCTTCGGCAGTGTCGGCATCTAAGAAAGCCTTCATCGTGACCCGTTTCGCCGACCTGGGCTTCCTGATCGGTATCCTTATCCTGTCGTACTACACCGGCACCTTCAACTTCACCGACCTCACCTCGGTACAGCTGTCGGACGGTGTATATCAGGTAAGCGAGGCTACAGCGATGAATATCAAGAATATCTTCGCCACCTCCGCCGCTCCGGTCTTCATGGGCGGCTCGGTGCTCACCTGGGCTCTGGTGCTCATCTTCATGGGCGGTATGGGTAAGTCGGCCATGATGCCTCTGCACATCTGGCTCCCCGACGCCATGGAAGGCCCGACCCCTGTGTCGGCCCTGATCCACGCCGCCACCATGGTGGTGGCCGGTGTCTACCTGGTGGCCCGCCTCTTCCCGCTCTACCTCATGGAGGAGATGTCGCTCAACATCATAGTGGTGGTGGGCGCTCTCACAGCCCTCTATGCCGCGATGGTGGCCTGCACGCAGATCGACATCAAGCGCGTGCTTGCCTTCTCCACCATCTCGCAGATCGCCTTCATGATGGTGTCGCTGGGTGTGGCTCGTCCCGAGTTCCACCACGGCCTCGGCTACATGGCCTCGATGTTCCACCTGTTCACCCACGCCATGTTCAAGGCCCTGCTCTTCCTCTGCGCCGGCGCCCTGATCCACGCCATCGGCTCGAACGACTACACCGCCATGCACGGCCTGCGCAAGCATATGCCAATCACACATATCACCTTCCTGATCGGGTGTCTGGCCATCGCGGGTATCATCCCCTTCGCCGGCTTCTTCTCGAAGGATGAGATCCTCACCGCCACCATGGGCCACTCCATGTTCTGGTACATCTGGATGTCGGCTGTGGCAGGTCTGACGGCCTTCTACATGTTCCGTCTCTACTACCTGATCTTCTGGTGGAAGGAGCACAAAGTGCCCGAAGGACATCATGCTCCCCACGATCAGCCCTGGACCATGACCCTGCCTCTGGTGATCCTGGCAGCCATCTCGTGTGTGGCCGGCTTCGTGCCGATGGGCAACCTCGTGACCTGGAACGGCCATGAGATGTTCGACCACGCCAACTTCCTGACCAACCTCGGCGCTCTCAACTGGAGCGTAGCATCGATAAGCCTCGCAGTGGCCATCGTGGCAATCATCCTGGCCACAGTGATGTATAAGAAAGAGAATCCGCTGCCCGAGAAGATGAAGAACCTGCTGCCCACGCTGTGGCGCTGGTGTCATCACCGCTTCTACTGGGACGAGCTCTACATGTTCATCACCCACAAGATCATCTTCGGCTGCATCAGCAAGCCCATCGCATGGTTCGACCGCAATATCGTGGACGGCGCCATGAACGGTCTGGCTCTGCTGACCAACAAGGTGTCTTACGCCATCCGCGGGCTGCAGTCGGGCAATGTGCAGATGTATGTTTGGGTCTACCTTATCGGAGCACTTCTGTTGGGTGGCATCACGGCAATCTGCCTGATCTGATAGCGGCAAATGACCAATCTGAAGAATCACAGACAAAAATAGTAACACAGATATGTTCTCGAATATACTGATTTATTTCGTGATTATCCCCCTGCTGATGCTGGGCGGATTCGCACTCTGCCGCTCCGAAAAGGCAGTGCGCACGGTAGCCATCACAGGCTCGGTGGCACTGCTGGCGCTCTCGGCGTGGCTGCTGGTTGACTATATATCACTTCGTCAGGCCGGCGAGACAGCAGAGATGCTCTACACCGGCAGCTGGATGTGGTTTGAGCCGCTGAATATCCACCTTGCGGTGGGTGTCGACGGTGTGTCCATCGCCATGCTTCTTCTCTCATCCATCATAGTTTTCGCAGGCTCTTTCGCATCGTGGAAGATCGACAATATCCGCCACTTCTTCATGTGGCTGCTGCTGCTGAGCACCGGCGTCTTCGGCTTCTTCATCAGCATCGACCTCTTCACCATGTTCATGTTCTACGAGGTGGCTCTGATCCCGATGTACCTGCTGATCGGTCAGTGGGGCACGGGCCGCAAGGAGTATTCGGCTATGAAGCTGACCCTGATGCTGATGGGCGGCTCGGCCTTCCTGATGCTCAGCCTCATCGGCATCTACTATCACTCGGCTCCCGAAGGCGGCCAGCTGACATGGAATCTGCTTGAGATCGCTCAGAACGACAACATCAGCCGCGGGTGGCAGTACTTCCTCTTTCCCATGTGCTTTGTGGGCTTCGGCGTGCTCGGCGCCATGTTCCCCTTCCACACATGGAGTCCCGACGGTCATGCCTGCGCCCCGACAGCGGTGTCGATGCTCCACGCCGGTGTGCTGATGAAGCTCGGCGGCTACGGCTGCTTCCGCGTGGCCATGTATCTGATGCCCGCAGCGGCTCAGGATCTGGCATGGATCTTCCTTATCCTCACCGGCATCTCGGTGGTCTACGGCGCCTTCTCGGCTTGCGTGCAGACCGACCTCAAGTATATCAACGCCTACTCTTCGGTGTCGCACTGCGGCATGGTGCTCTTCGCCATCCTCATGCTTAACACCACAGCGCTCACCGGCGCCATCATGCAGATGCTCTCGCACGGTCTGATGACAGCCCTCTTCTTCGCGCTGATCGGTATGATCTACGGCCGCACCCACACCCGCGACATCCGTCTGATGGGCGGCCTGATGAAGATCATGCCTTTCCTTGGCGTGGGCTATGTGATAGCCGGTATGGCATCGCTCGGCCTCCCCGGCCTGAGCGGCTTCGTGGCAGAGATGACCATCTTTGTCGGCTCGTTCCAGCACGCCGATATGTTCCACCGCGTGTTCACCATCGTGGCTTGCTCCTCGATCGTCATCACCGCGGTCTACATCCTGCGAGTTGTGGGCAAACTGCTCTTCGGCCCGGTACAGGACGAGCACCATCTGTCGCTCACCGATGCCACCTGGTGGGAGCGTCTGTCGACCATCACTCTGATCGTGAGCGTGGCTGCCATCGGCTGCTTCCCCAACTTTTTCGAGTCGCTCATACGTTTCACCTTCAGCCCGGAGATCTTCCGCGCTATCGGTCTGAACTAATCCCGTAACGAATATCCCAATAATATAGCGAAATGGATTATTCTCAGTTTCTTGCAATGCGACAGGAAATAGCGCTGCTGATAGTGTTCCTGTTGGTGTTCCTTTACGACACGTTCATGCCCAAAAAGGCGCTCGGCGCACTTTCGGGCTTCACCACCATACTGTTTCTGCTCTTCACGGTAGCCAGCTTCATCTGGGGCTATACCGGCAACGTGGATGCATTCACAGGCATGTACAGCACCAATGCGGCTTGCTCCATGATTAAGAACATCCTCAATGTGGGTGTGCTGATAGTGCTGATCCAGTCGACCCGCTGGGCCGACGGCGAGCTGATGATCATGCGCCGCGGCGAGTTCTACGAGCTGCTGCTCGCGACGCTCTTTGGCATGTATCTGATGATCTCGGCGCGCCACTTCCTGCTCTTCGTCATCGGCCTCGAGTCGGCATCGCTACCTCTCGCAGCCATGGTGGCCTTCGATAAGAACCGCTATGAGAGCCACGAGGCAGCCATCAAGTACATGCTGACAGCCGTGTTCTCGTCGGCCATCTTCATGATGGGTCTGTCGTATGTCTACGGCCTCGCAGGGTCGCTCTACTTCCAGGATATCGCTCTGCAGCTTGGCAGCAGCGTCAACACCACCCTGGTAGTGGCGCTTGCCTTCGTGATAGCCGGCGTGGGCTTCAAGCTCTCGCTCGTGCCCTTCCACCTCTGGACCGCCGACGTATATCAGGGCGCTCCCACTTCGGTGACCTCCTACCTCTCGGTAATCTCGAAGGGCGCAGCCGCCTTCGCCTTCCTGATCATTCTGGTGCAGTGCTTCGGCCAGTTCTACTCCAATGTATGGGAGTGGATGCTCTACGCGCTGATTATCGCCACCATCACCATCGGTAACCTCTTCGCCATCCGTCAGAAGAACATGAAGCGCTTCCTGGCCTTCTCGTCGATCTCCCAGGCCGGATATATCATGCTTGGTGTGGTAGGATGCAACGAGGCAGGGCTCACCGCCATGATGTATTACATCCTGGTGTACATCTTCTCCAACCTCGCCGCTTTCGGCGTGATCGGAGCCATCGAGAATCAGACAGGCAAGGTGGAGATGACCGACTACAACGGTCTGTCGCGCACCAACCCCTGGCTGGCCTTCTCCATGATGCTCGCCATGTTCTCTCTGGCCGGTATCCCTCCCTTCGCAGGATTCTTCAGCAAGTTCTTCATCTTCACCTCGGCCATCAGCCAGGGGAGCATCGCCATCTATGTGCTGGTGCTCATCGCGCTGATCAACACCATCGTCTCGCTCTACTACTATCTGCTGGTAGTGAAGGCGATGTACATCTCGCCTGAGGAACCGATGATTGCCCGCTTCCGCTCCTCGTGCAACGAGCGTGTAGGGCTGTGGCTCACCGTCGGCGGCATCATCGCCCTCGGTATCGTCAGCTTCTTCTACGATGCCATCAGCGCATCGGTAGCCGACTCGGGCATCTTCGCCTTCATCGGATAAGAGCTACACATAGCGTATTATACCATCATCCCCTGCTGCAATCAGCGTTGCAGCAGGGGATGATGGTGTTTTTGCCGTAATCAGAGCTTTAGCTTGGGACGGAGGAAGCGGGCTGTGTGTGAGGTGGGGTTGGTGGCGATCTGCTCCGGGGTGCCCTGGGCTACGAGGGAGCCGCCGGCGGCGCCGCCTTCGGGGCCGAGGTCGATGACATGGTCGGCCGATTTGATCACATCCATGTTGTGCTCGATGATGATCACCGTGTGGCCCTGGGCGATGAGGCGGTTGAAGGAGTCCATGAGCAGGTTGATGTCGTGGAAATGGAGGCCGGTGGTGGGTTCGTCGAAGATGAACATCGTGGGCACCTGTTTCTCCATAGAAAGGAAGTAGGCGAGCTTCACGCGCTGATTTTCACCGCCCGAGAGGGTGGAGGAGCTTTGTCCGAGCTTGATGTAGCCCAGCCCGACATCCTTGAGGGGCTGCAGACGGCGCACGATGCGGCGCTCTATGGTGCCGTCTGACTCGGAGAAGAACTCAATGGCCTGATTTACGGTCATATCGAGCACATCGGAGATGTTTTTGCCGCGATATTCTATCTCGAGCACCTCGCGCTTGAAGCGTTTGCCGCCGCAAGCCTCGCAGGGGATGGTGATATCGGCCATAAACTGCATCTCGATGGTGATTTTGCCCTCACCCTTGCACTCCTCGCAGCGTCCGCCCTCGGCGTTGAAGGAGAAATAGGCCGGGGAGAATCCCATCTGCTTCGCACCCTGCTGATCGGCGAAAAGTTGGCGGATTTCGTCGTAAGCCTTGAGATAAGTGGCCGGATTGGAGCGGGTGGACTTGCCGATAGGGTTCTGGTCGACGAACTCCACGGCGCCGATGCGCCCCACATCGCCCCGGAGCTCCTTGAAGGCACCGGGAGCATCTGAAGCCTCGCCCAGCTGCCGCAGCATGGCCCGGTAGAGGATGTCGCGCACCAGGGTTGACTTGCCCGAGCCGCTCACGCCGGTCACGGCTGTGATCACCCCGAGGGGGAACTTCACGTCGATATCCTTGAGATTGTGCTCCATGGCTCCTTTCACCTCGATGTAGCTGCTCCAGCGGCGTCGCGAGCGGGGGAGGGGTATCTCCATCTTGCCGGTGAGATATTTGGCCGTGTAGCTGTCGGTGGCCTTGGAGAGCTCCGACACAGGGCCGTCGTAGACTATCTCGCCGCCGAGGCGTCCGGCCTGCGGGCCCACGTCGATAATCCAGTCGGCAGCCTCCATGATCTCCTCGTCGTGCTCTACCACCACCACCGTGTTGCCTATCTGCTGCAGATGGCGCAGCACGCCGATGAGCTTCTGCGTGTCGCGCGAGTGGAGGCCGATGCTCGGCTCGTCGAGGATGTAGATAGAGCCGATGAGCGACGACCCCAGAGAGGTGGCCAGATTGATGCGCTGGCTCTCGCCGCCCGAGAGGGTGGAGCTGAGACGGTCGAGGGTGAGGTAGTCGAGACCCACGTCGACCAGAAACTGCAGGCGGTTGCGGATCTCGGTGAGGAGGCGCTTGGCCACGGCGGCGTCGTGCTCGCTGAGCTCGAGAGCGCCGAACCACTCAAGGAGGCGGCTGACAGGCATCTTCACGAGGTCGGCGATGGTGCTGCCGCCCACCTTCACGTAGAGCGCCTCGGGGCGCAGGCGGTCGCCGTGGCAGTCGGGGCAGATGGTTTTGCCGCGGTAGCGGGCCATCATTACGCGATACTGCACCTTATACTGGTTTTGCTCCACCATCTTGAAGAAGCCGTCGATGCCGCTGAAGCCGCGCGCGCCGTGCCAGAGGATATCCTTGTCGGCCTGCGAAAGCTCGCAGTAGGGCCTGTGGATGGGGAAGCCGGTCTGGGCGGCCATGTGGATGAAGTCGCGCTTCCATTCGCCCATCTTCTCGCCGCGCCAGCAGGCCACGGCGTCCTCGTAGACCGAGAGCGCAGGGTTGGGGATGACCAGCCGCTCGTCGATGCCGATGCACTTGCCGAATCCCTCGCAGCGGGGACATGCCCCGTAGGGATTGTTGAAGTTGAAGAGCAGGTCGGAGGGCTGGAGGAAGGTGATGCCGTCGGCCTCGAAGCGCTTGGAGAACTCGTGGCGGCGCAGCTCTCCCTCCGGAGTCCACACCACCAGGGTGAGCGAGTCGTTGCCCTCGAAAAAGGCCGTCTCGGCCGAGTCGGCCAGTCGCGACATCTCGTCGCTGTCAGTGGAGACAGCGAGGCGGTCGATGAGCAGCTCGTAGCCGGGGTTGGTCTTCGGCAATTTGGGGTCGGCGAGCAGGTCGTCGAACGAGATGAAGCTACCGTCGCGATATAAGCGCGAATAGCCGCCCTGTGAGAGCACTTGCAGGTGCTCGGCGAGTGTACGTCCATCCGGCACAAGAAGTGGCGCTACGACCGCGATACGCGTTCCTACGGGGTATGTGGCAGCGGTGTCGACGACATCGGTGACGGTGTGGCGTCGCACCTCGTCGCCGCTCACGGGCGAATAGGTGCGGCCCACGCGGGCGAAGAGCAGGCGGAGGTAGTCGTAGATCTCGGTGGAGGTGCCCACGGTGCTTCGCGGATTGCGTGTGTTGACCTTCTGCTCTATGGCGATGGCCGGAGGGAGTCCTTTGATGAAGTCGGCCTCGGGCTTCTGCATTTTGCCCAAAAACTGGCGCGCGTAGGCCGAGAGACTCTCCACATAGCGTCGCTGCCCCTCGGCATAGAGGGTGTCGAAGGCGAGCGACGACTTGCCCGAGCCGCTCAGACCGGTGATTACCACCAGTTTGCCTCGCGGGATGGTGACGTCGATGTTTTTGAGATTGTTGACCCTGGCGCCTTTCACCACTATGTCGCCGTTGTCGTAGGCGGGGGTGGCGAGAGCGGGTGCGGGTATATTTTTGGCTTTGGATGACATATGTTGTACGAAAAGAGAGTGTGAAAAATGAAGTAGCGGACCGGATATTGTCCGATTTTTCTGCAAATGTGGTGCGGAGCACCGAATCAATCTGCAAAGTTACCAAATCGGGCTGTAAAAAGTGTACAGGTTAAGAATATTTTGCTATTTTTGTGGAAAACAAAGACGGAGCAAAAAACAAATGCCGCGCCTCGTTGTTACTCTTTTAGAAATCACTTAGAAAACAACTAAAAAACAACTGAAGTTATGAGAAATCTGGATATTGTATTGGCAGTAGTAGGCGGCGCTCTGGTAGGCGCATCGCTCGGTCTGCTTTTCGCCCCCAAGAAGGGTGAGGATATGCGTGCCGAGATCGTAGATTACCTCGAGTCGAAGGGTATCAAGCTGAAAAAGTCGAAACTCGACCGCCTCGTAGAGGAAATTAAAGAGGAAGTGAAGGACTAAGTGCCTGACTACCCCCGCTTTCGATCAAATATTGATAATCAGACGATTATCTGAATCACGAACATTTAAAAATCAAGATATTATGAAATCATTGAATCTGCTTTACGCTTTTCTTGGCGGTGCTATCGTAGGCGCCGGTGCAGCTCTGCTGTTCGCTCCTGAAAAAGGTGAGGAACTCCGCGGCCAGATCCGCGACCTGCTCCACAAATATGGCCTCTGCAAGTCGGCCAAAGAGGAGGAGATCGAAGAGCTCGTCGACGAGATAGCTGCCGAGATCAAGGAAGCCTGAGCATAGCAAGATAAAGCCGAGGGGAGGCACCTGCCGGGGCATCAAAGCCGGCAGGTGGCTGTCCCTCAGCTCTTTTTTTATAATGGCTCTAAAGCGTTATCATGCTGTTTATGAAAGGGAATATATCTGAAACTATTTCTTCGGTAAAGAAGATACTGCTGCGCCTTGGGCGGCTCTATCTCGAAAACGCCAAGCTCACCGTGGCCGAGAAGCTCACGGTGGTGTTTTCGGCCGCCACGCTGCTGCTCATAGTGCTGGTGCTGACCATATTCGCTCTGGCTTTCCTGTCGGGAGCCATACTGGAGCTGCTGGCTATGGTGCTCCCCATGTGGGCCTGCTATCTGATATGCTTCGGCATCTTCATAGCCATGGTGCTGGTGATACTGCTCATGCGCACCTCGCTTATAGTCAATCCAATAGCACGGTTTGTCAGCCGACTGGTATTTGAAAACGACCGGGACGGAGACGCCAACAACGAAAACTCACTGTCATGACACGCCATATGCACCACCGCACGCCGGAGAGCCATCCGGCCCAGAGCGCCGCAACGGGCGCCACAGAGAGATTCAGAGGATACACCCTTGAGGAGATCCGCTACCGCCGCTTGGTCAACCGCCTTAAAACCGACATAGTGCGCGAACGGCTCGCGCTGATGGTGTCGCCGCAGATGCAGCGCGACGCCGACGTGATGGCCGGCGCCATGGACCGCTTTCAGTCGGCAATGAAGTGGGTAGACATGGGGATGATGGCCTACGGCATGTTCAAGCGCCTGCGCCGATCACTGCGCCGCTCCCGTCCCGCCAATTGATTTTACATTGGGAAGAGGTTGCCGCGGCCTTACTGTAAAGCGTTATCCTTTGTTTCTTAACAGCGCAATCGGTAATTTACACTTATACGAAATAGCAATCCCCTGCAGGGCAGCCTTTAAGGCTGAGATGCAGGGGATTGCTGTATCCTTGACGGACGATGTCAAGTCATCGTCAGGGGTGCACGAGATCTTTGCCCGTCATATCCTCCGGCTGGGGCAGGCCCATGATGTGGAGGATGGTGGGAGCCACGTCGGCGAGGATACCGTTGTCGACGGTAGCGTTGTGGTTCTCGGTGACGTAAACGCAGGGCACGGGGTTGAGCGAGTGGGCGGTGTTGGGTGTGCCGTCGGCGTTGATGGCGTGGTCGGCGTTGCCGTGGTCGGCGATGATGATGGTCTCGTAGCCGGCGGCGTTGGCAGCCTCGATGGTAGTCTTGACACATTCGTCGACAGCCTTTACGGCCTTCTCGATGGCGTCGTATACTCCGGTGTGGCCAACCATGTCGCCGTTGGCGAAGTTGACCACGATGAAGTCGTACTTCTCCGAGCGGATGGCCTCAACCAGTTTGTCTGTGACCTGATAAGCGCTCATCTCGGGCTTGAGGTCGTAGGTGGCAACCTTGGGTGAGGGCACGAGGATGCGGTCCTCACCCTCGAAGGGAGCTTCGCGACCGCCGTTGAAGAAGAATGTCACGTGGGCATACTTCTCGGTCTCGGCGATGTGGAGCTGCTTCTTGCCCAGGCGCGAGAGATACTCGCCGAGGGTATCCTTGACATTCTCCTTGGGGAAGAGGATGTGCACGCCGGTGAACGATGCGTCGTAGGGGGTCATGCAGTAGTACTGCAGGCCGGGGATGGTGCTCATCCCTTCCTCGGGCATGTCGTGCTGTGTGAGCACGACGGTGAGCTCCTTGGCGCGGTCGTTGCGGTAGTTGAAGAAGATCACTGCGTCGTCGGGCTTGATGGTGCCGTCGACGGTGGAGTTGTTGATCGGTTTGATGAACTCGTCGGTGACATCCTCGTCGTAGCTTTCCTGCATGGCCTGAACCATGTCGGTAGCCTGCTTGCCCTCACCCTTGACGAGGAGGTCGTAGGCCACTTTCACGCGGTCCCAGCGCTTGTCGCGGTCCATGGCGTAGTAGCGGCCGATGATCGAGGCGATGGAGCCGGTGGTCTGCTTGCAGTGCTCGGTGAGCTGCTCTATGAAGCCCTTGCCGCTGTGGGGGTCGGTGTCGCGGCCGTCCATGAAGCAGTGCACATACACCTTCTCGAGGCCATATTTCTTGGCGATGTCGAGGAGTGCGAAGATATGGTCGAACGACGAGTGCACGCCGCCGGTGGAGGTAAGGCCCATGAGGTGGAGGGCCTTGCCGCTCTCCTTGGCGTAGGAGTAGGCGCTCTTGATCTCGGGATTATCGAGGATAGAGCCGTTGGCGATGGCCTTGTTGATCTTCACCAGGTCCTGATATACGATGCGGCCGGCGCCGATGTTGAGGTGTCCTACCTCCGAGTTGCCCATCTGGCCGTCGGGCAGACCTACGTTCTCGCCCGAAGCCTGGAGCTCGGAGTGGGGGTATGTGGCGATGAGATGATTCCAGAACTGCGGATGAGCGCTGTAGATGGCGTTGCTCTTGGTGTGAGCGCCGATGCCCCATCCGTCAAGAATCATTAAAAGTGCTTTGTGTGGCATGATGTATTACTGTTGTTTTTGATTATAGCATGTAGGGAAGGCCACGGGCTCTTATTTGTTGAGCTTGCAGCCGTTGCAGGGGAGCTGCTTGAAGAAGTCATTGCCCTTGTTATCAACAAGAATGAAGGCCGGGAAGTTCTCCACCTCGATTTTCCAGATGGCTTCCATGCCCAGCTCGGGATACTCCAGAAGTTCTACTTTCTTGATGGAGTCCTTGGCGAGGATGGCTGCGGGACCGCCGATGCTGCCGAGATAGAAGCCGCCGTTGGCCTTGCAGGCGTCGGTCACCTGCTGGCTGCGGTTGCCCTTGGCGATCATGATCATCGAACCGCCTGCCTTCTGGAACTGGTCTACGTAGGGGTCCATACGTCCGGCCGTGGTGGGGCCGAAGGAGCCCGAAGCCATCCCTGCGGGAGTCTTGGCGGGACCGGCATAGTAGATGGGGTGATCCTTGAGGTACTGGGGCATAGGCTCGCCGGCGTCGAGGCGCTCCTTAATCTTGGCGTGAGCTATGTCGCGGCCCACGATGATGGTGCCGTTGAGACTCAGACGGGTGGCTACGGGGAATTTGTCGAGTTCGGCGAGCACCTCGTGCATGGGTCGGTTGAGGTCGATCTTCACAGCGTCGCCCTCGCCGGCATTGCGCAGCTCCTCGGGGATGAGTTCGCCGGGGTTGGCGTCGAGTTTCTCGAGCCAGAGGCCCTCGCGGTTGATTTTGGCCTTGATGTTGCGGTCGGCCGAGCAGCTCACACCCATGCCGATGGGGCAGGAGGCGCCGTGGCGCGGCAGACGGATCACACGGATGTCGTGGGCGAAGTATTTGCCGCCGAACTGTGCGCCGAGGCCGATCTCCTCGCTGGCCTTCTTGAGCTCATTCTCAAGCTCGATGTCGCGGAAGGCGTGGCCGTATTCGTTGCCCTTTGTGGGGAGGTTGTCGTAATATTTGATGGAGGCTTTCTTCACGGTCTCGAGATTTTTCTCGGCCGAGGTGCCACCGATGACGAATGCGATATGGTAGGGAGGACAGGCGGCGGTGCCGAGAGTCTTCATCTTCTCCACCAGGAAGGGGACGAGGGTCTTGGGGTTGATGATGGCCTTGGTCTCCTGATAGAGATAGGTCTTGTTGGCCGAGCCGCCACCCTTGGCTACGAACACGAAGTGGTATTCGTCGCCCTCTACGGCGTGGATGTCGATCTGCGCGGGGAGGTTGCAGCCGGTGTTCACCTCGTCGTACATGTTGAGGGGAGCGTTCTGCGAGTAGCGGAGGTTGTCGGTGGTGTAGGTGTCATAGACGCCTTTGGAGATCTTCTCTTCGTCGTTGCAACCGGTGTAGACAAGCTGTCCCTTCTCGCCGTGTACGATGGCTGTGCCGGTGTCCTGGCACACGGGGAGCTGCCCTTTGGCCGATACTTCGGCGTTGCGCAGCATGGTGAGAGCTACATACTTGTCGTTGGCCGAGGCCTCGGGATCGGAGAGGATCTTGGCCACCATGAGATTGTGCTCGCGGCGGAGCATGAAAGCGTTGTCGTGTGTGGCCTGACGCGAGAGCACCGTGAGGGCTTCCGGGTCGACTACAAGAAACTCGTGTCCGCCCCAGTTTTCGGTCTTGACATAGTCCGATGTAAGGTGGTAATACTCAGTGGTATCCTTCCCGAGGGGGAACATCTCTTGGTAGTGAAAGGGTTTAGTTGCCATATGTTTAAGTAAGATTGTATTTCAGGTTAAGCTTGCGCTCTGCAAAAATACGAAATTTTTCGCTTAACCTTAGCAAAACAGGGGCGCAAATATCACTCCGCGCACCGGGCTGACGTGTGCGGATGTCATAAAAAATGCAAAGACGGCGAGGGCGCTGCCCGGTCAGACCGGCATCCGGATATTCAGACAAGCATATGAATGTAGAGCATGCACATCACTCCGGCCACGAGGGCGTAGGTGGCCGACTTCTGGAAGCCGTGGCTGTGGGTCTCGGGTATCATCTCGTCGCTGATGACATAGAGCATGGCTCCTCCGGCCAGGGCTGTCATGGCCGGGAGCAGGGCCGCGGAGATGTCGCCGATGAAATATCCGGCGAGCACTCCGGCTATCTCAAGCAGCGCCACGGCTAAGCTTACGCCGATGACCCTGAGATAGCTCACGCCGATCATCAGCAGCGGAGTGACCACCACCATCCCCTCGGGGATGTTTTGCAGCGCTATGGTGATGGCCACGGTGTAGGCGTTGCCCGTATTCTCGCCGTCGAAGACGATGCCGGTGGCCAATCCTTCGGGAAATTTATGGATGGCTATGGCCATCACAAAAAGCAGTACACGGTTGATGCTGCGGTTGGCGGCGCTGTGGGGTTCTTCGGCATGGGGATTGCCGTCGAGGCCTGTGAGATGATGGAGATGCGGGGTGATACGGTCGAGCAGAGCCACAAGAAGCACACCGAGCGCCACTCCGGTGACCGGTTGCCACCACCCATCGCGTCCGGCCATCTCCACCGCCGGCATGATGAGGCATGCGAGCGAGGCGGTGAGCATCATCCCGGCGCAAAATCCGAGAAAAATGTCGTTCCAGCGGTGAGGAATCTTCCTCACCACCAGGCCGATGGTGGAGCCGAGGAGCGAAGCCAGGCCGAGCCCTCCGGCGCATATGAGCATCTGTTGAAATACCGTCATAGCGAATCAAAGATTGAAAGATGGTCAAGTGTGATCCCCTCTGTGGCCAAAAGCGCCCTCTTGGCCGCGAGGCCTCCGGCGTAGCCGGTGAGGGAGCCGTCGCTGCCTACCACGCGGTGGCAGGGCACGATGATGGAGATGGAATTGGAGCCGACGGCATTGGCCACGGCGCGGATGGCGCGGGGCTTGCCGATGAGCTGCGCCAGCGCTCCGTAGCTGAGAGCAGTGCCGTAGGGGATAGCGAGCAGCGCCTGCCACACCGACTTCTGAAAATCGGTGCCGGCTAAGAGGAGCGGCAGGTCGAACTCGCGGCGCTCGCCTGCGAAATATTCGCTCAGCTGCCGTGCTGCTTCATCAAGGAGATTGCTGTGTCCCTCGCGCATGTCGGCACAGAGAAGGCGGCAAAGGCGCCGGCCGATGACGCCCGGATGCAGCTCTTCGGCCCAGTTGGCCATGCAGATACGTCCGTCGATGTCGCCGAGTATAAGCTCGCCGGCGGGCGACGGGTAGTGGGAGGTGAGTATGATGTCTCTCGATTTCATAGGCGTGATGCGGGCTATCTCTCCTCGTCCGCCGGGGGGGGACGAGATGAGGCACAGTCCGCATCTGCAAAATTAAGAAAAATCTGCGATAAAACCATCAGCGCGTGGAAGGGGCGGCGGCTGCGGCGCGCGAGAAGACGAGGTCTTTGTGGCCGATCTCGCATTTCATGATATTGCCGTCGACATGGATGTCGTCGATCTCACCGACGTTGGTGAGGATGGTCTGTGCGGCGCGGGTGATCTGCTGGCGAGCCAGCACAAGGGCAGCGGGGCGCAGCTTATCGACTGACGAGCCCGATTCCTGAGTGACGATGTTGTAGTTGAGCTGCACGCCCTCGGGGTCGATATTTGTGGCGAGCGAGGTGGCGTCGAGGCTTATGAGCAGCTCGTCGTCATCTTTGGCCTGATAAACTCCGGTGACGGTGGCGCTGCCCGTGGCGGTGATGGTGAGAGGGGTCTGTATCGAGTCGTTGAAGGGCATGGTGTTCTCCACGGTGATCAGTGCGCTGAGTGTCACGGTGCCTTCGGTGTCGGTAGATCCGGCGGTAAATTCCATCACACGCACGGCCGAGGCGGTGGCGGCGCCGGTGTCAAGCAGTCGCTCGGGGTTGCCGGTCCATTGTCCCTGAATCGATTCGGCGAGGCGTGCGCGGGAGTTGCAAGAGGTGAGTGCTGTCATTGCGGCAGCGGAGAGAATTAATAGTGAGGCAATCTTTTTCATATTATTTTAGTTGAGCTTTTAAAATGTTAACACTTTAATAGGCAGGAGGTTCATTATTTTTGCTAAAAATGCTGGCAAATGCGGGCAAACCGTTGGATGAACGGGGGAAAAAGCCTTATCTTTGCAATCGGACAGGGAGGCAACGCCGTCGTGCCGTGCCCTCCACCGTTTTATCCCACCTTAAACCTAAAAATTCGCTACACATGATCGAAGATAACGATAGCGGCGCCCGTTCCGGCGCCGAAGCTCCCCGCGCCGGCAAAAATTGGTGGCACCGCATAGGGCTGCTCCCCAAGATACTCATCGCCATAATGCTCGGCATCGGCGTAGGGATGGTGTGCCCCATGTGTGGCGCCCGCGCCATGGCTACATTCAACTCGATTTTCAGCCAGTTTCTCGGTTTCTGTATCCCGCTGATCATCGTGGGCTTTGTGGCTCCGGCCATCGCCGATATCGGCGCCAAGGCGGGCAAGATGCTGGTGGTCACGGCGCTTTTGGCATATGTTTTCACTCTCGGAGCGGGCTTCCTGGCCTATTTCACCGGTGTGGCGTTCTTCCCCGACATGATTACCCCGGTGGACTATGTGGCCGAGACGACGTCGGCTCCGGCCATCGCGCCCTATTTCACCATAGAGATGCCGCCGCTGATGACGGTGATGACGGCGCTCATCGCCGCCTTCATCTTCGGCCTGGGGTGCGCCTTCACCGGCTCGGAAACATTCACCTCGCTGCTGCGCGAGACGCGGTCGATAGTGATGCTGGTGATCAACAAAGCCATCATCCCCCTGCTCCCCCTCTATATCTTCGGCATATTCCTCAATATGACAGTAAGCGGCGAGGTGGCCACAATCATCGGCACCTTCATCCGCATCATCGCCGTGATCTTTGTGCTCCATATCCTGGTGCTTGTGCTGCAATATAGCATCGCCGCGCCTTTCTCGGGCGGCAGCCGCAATCCGTTTAAACTGCTCTGGAACATGATGCCGGCCTATTTCACGGCTCTCGGCACCCAGTCGTCGGCCGCCACTATCCCCGTGACGCTGCGCCAGACCATCAACATGGGCGTGGACAAGGATGTGGCCGGTTTCACTGTGCCGCTCTGCGCCACGATACACATGAGCGGCAGCGCGCTCAAGCTCACGGCGTGCGCCTTAGCGCTGATGATGACCCACGGCATGCCTTACGACACGGGGATGTTCGCCGGATTCATCGCCATGCTGGGTATCACCATCATAGCGGCGCCTGGAGTGCCCGGAGGGGCCGTGATGGCCGCTTTGGGGCTGTTTACATCGATATTGGGGTTCAGCGAGGCCGACTGTGCGCTGATGATAGCGCTCTACATCGCCATGGACTCGTTCGGCACGGCCTGCAATGTCACCGGCGACGGCGCCATCTCCATCATTATCGGGCGCATTTTCAGGAAAAAGCGCAGCGTGGAGGCTGCTCACACGGTATAGAAGCGGGAGAAAGCCTCGATGGTGTAGAGATGGTCGGCCACTGCGGCTGTCTCGCGGCATGAGTGCATGGCCCACTGGGGCGCTCCCATGTCGACGCCGCGCAGGGGCAGCTGCGAGGTGAGGATGTTGCCCAGAGTGGAGCCTCCGGCCACATCGCTGTGATTTACAAACATCTGCACCGGCACTCCGGCCTGCTCGCAGAGCACGCGGAACACCGAGGCCGAGTCGGCGTCGGTCATATACTTGCAATTGGCGTTGATTTTGATCACCGGACCGCCTCCCGGCACGGGATGGTTGGTCGGGTCCTGCTTGCTCTCGTAGTTGGGGTGGATGGCGTGGCCGTTGTCGGCCGAGATCATGAACGAATTGGCCACGGCGCGGCACATCGCCTCGGTGTCGCCCCCGAGAGCCGCCGTGAGGCGCTCCAGGATGGTGCGCAGGATGGGCGAAGCCGCACCCTGCTTGGTGCCCGATCCGGTCTCCTCGTTGTCGAAGATGGCCATGACGCGGGTCATGGGCTGCGGCGTGGCTGCGGTGGCGGTGAGTGCCGTGAGGGCGGCGTGCACCATCTCCAGATCGTCGATGCGCCCCGAGGAGATGAACTCCTCGTTGGTGCCGAAGAGTGTGGCCGGGGTGGTGTCGTAGAGGGTGAGATCGTAGTCGAGGATACTGCCGGTGTCCACCCCGAGTTCGCGGGCTACAAGGTTGAGTATATAGTCTTTAGCCTCGGCCTTGTCGGCGAGGATGGTCATCACCGGGAGCATGTCGCGCTGCTTGGAGAGGGGATTGCCCTCGTTGACGGCGCGGTTGAAGTGGATGGCCAGATGCGGGATGGTCATCAGCGGCCGGCGGATGTGGAGCAGGCGTGTGACGGGGCTGAGGGCGCTGGAGCCGCGGAGCATCACGCGCCCCGAGAGCGACAGCGGGCGGTCAAACCATGTGTAAAGTATCGGACCTCCGTAGACCTCGGTGTTGAGTTTCAGCACATTGCCCGAGCACACCATCTCGCAGTTGGGCTTGATGCGGAATCCGGGGGAGTCGCTGTGGGCGCAGATGATCTTGAATCCGTCGGCGGCAGAGCCCGTTCCGGCGATGAAAGCGAAGATGGCCGAATGATTTTGCACCACGTAGTAGCGGGCGCCGGGAGTGATGTCCCAATGGCTGCCCATATGCAGCTCGGTGAAGCCTTCGGCTTCAAGGCGGGTGCGGATATTGTTGACTGCAAGGAAGTTGCAGGGCGAATTGTCGAGAAATTGCAGAAGGTCGGAGGTCTTTTCGTTCATGGCTTCGGGTATAAGGGGGAAATGTATATCACTCCTTGTCGGGAGCGGTAGCTTGCGATGCGTCTGCGGCCTCAGGTGTTGCCGGTGCTTCAGGTGCCTCGGGAGCTGCCGGTGCCTCGGTAGCCGGTGCGGCCTCAGGCTCAGAAGTGGCAGGTTCAGCTGCTTTAGGAGCGGAAGCAGGCGCTGAAGTTCGCGGATTAAGGGTCTCGGTGCGGCCCTGACGCGAGCCGAAGGGTGGCTCTTTCATCAGTTCGAGCATCTCGTAGGAGACATTGAAGACATCTTCGGGCGAGGTGGGTTTCAGCGGCTCGAACCACCGGAAGGCGGGCAAATAAAACAGATTTTTGCGGGCGAGATAGAGCGGCGTCACGGTGCCCGACGACTCGGGCCGGAAGAGCATGCGGTCGACGGTCTGATTTTTGAAATCGGCCTCGAGGAAGGAGCATTCTACGTTGGCAATCTTGTTGTAGGTGGAGTCGGACTCCTGCGGCAGGAAGATGGCCATGACGTTGCCGCTGACATCGAGGTGGCGCAGTTCGCCGTTGTCAAACTTAGCCACCATCTCCTTGCCTGAGAGCTGCGAGTAAAATTCCTCGTCGATCCACTCGGCTGTGAAGGCGAAGTCGGGGAGGCGGGCCCAGTCGGCGGTGCTGTCGTTCATGTGCACCTCTATGATGTTGCCGAAAATCTGCTTGTTTTCGTTCCACACCACCGGGTGATAGTTCATGTACATCATGGAGTCGCGTTGCACGAAGGTCATGGAGTCGCAGAGGCCCTGGAGGTCGGTGCGGAAGAATCGCACATGGGGCGCGGCGACGATGTGGTGGGTGGTGTCGGCCGGGAGGGTCACCGAGTCGTTGAGCGCCTTGGAGGGAGTGATCACCAGAAGCGTGCGGATGGTGTCGGCGTGGAGGTAGAGGGTGTCGGATGAGGATGAATATTCACGTGCCAGGGCGCGGCCTGTGACCATGGCGCTGTCGCTCACCTCGAAGAAGTAGCCGTAGTCTCCGTTGAGTATCACCTTGTTGGCGGTGTCGGTCAGCTCTATGTTGCCGAAGGCTTCGCCGAAACCGAGATTGCGGTCGTAGTAGAGCGTGTCGCCGGTGAGGGTGGTGCCGTCGCTGGCCACCACCAGCGAGCGGCGGTAGAGGTCGGCCTGCGAGGTCTCGGTGTTGTATACGCCCTGAGTGGTGTAGATGGTGCCGTCGCCCGAAATCACGGTGGAGGTGGTGTCGAGGATGGCGATGTGGGTGTCGGTGTTGTAGAGCATCTCCTCGGTGTAGATGTCGAGCGTATCTTTCTCCGAGAGGCTGTTGAGGTGCACATTCTCGCGGAAGAGGGCATCTTTCGAAGCGGGGCTGTATTCGCCGTACTGCGAGGTGAGGCGGTTGTCGCGGTCGGTGAGCGTGCCTCCCACCTCATAGTAGCCGAGCTCTATGCTCATGTCGTAGTTGAAGATGTCGGTGGTGAGGGTGACATCGCGGTTGATGAGGCGCACCTTTTTGCCGGGATCGGCGTAGAGCACCGCCAGCTGGGTGGAGTCGGCGTAGTCGAGCTCGTCGGCATAGACAAAGAGGGTGTCGCCCTGCTCCATGCGCACATTGCCGAAGGCCTGGATGGAGCCGGGATTGTCGTAGAAATGGGCGCTGTCGCAATACATGTACATGTCGGCCTTGCGAAACTCCACATCGCCCACCACAATCTGATATGGGAAACCCTGCTCGGCGCGGAGCTCGTCGGCACGCTCCAGAAACACTCGGTCGCGCTGATAGCGGTTGGCCCCGGGGATGGTGGGGCGTATGGCCATGGTGTCGGGCTGGCGCAGCGAGCGCCGCGGCAGTTTGTGGGCGCCGGCTTTGGGGGCCGGATCCTGAGCTGCGGCGATGATCGAGGCGCACACTATGGCC
>ERZ779852.1588-NODE-1588-length-20858-cov-5.475460_pt1 | contig 20858 bp, 15 predicted proteins | sample MGYA00511559_ERZ779852 | MGnify/ENA primary metagenome ERZ779852 (study PRJEB29588, sample SAMEA2157977) | human gut metagenome | biome: human gut; feature: human-associated habitat; material: faeces | place: Denmark | collected 2008/2010 ...
TACCTCGGGTAGCCGCAGGAGCGTGGCGAAGGCGTCCTCGAGGGCTTGCTGCACCGAGGGGGCGTTGGGCTGGCGCTGCCAGCCGTGGTAGTTGCGTCCGAGATATGCCAGATTGATGAAGTGGCGGGGCATCTTAGGTAGTGCTTAGTGCTGAGAGCTTAGATTATAGTGGGCGAAGGGAGGGGGATCAGGATTTCTCGAGGTAGGTGTAGCCGTAGAGGCCGGAGCGATAGTTGCTGAGAAATTCGCGGCCCTCCTCGGGGGTGATGCGGCCGTCTTTCATGGCTTTGGTGACCCATGTCTCTACGTTGCGCACCAGCCGCTTGGGGTTGTACTGCACATAGTCGAGCACCTCGGCTATGGTCTCGCCGTCGATGACGCGGTCTATCTCATAGTGGTCTTTGTAGCAGGAGATGTGCACGGCGTTTGTGTCGCCGAAGAGGTTGTGGAGGTCGCCGAGTATCTCCTGGTAGGCTCCGACGAGGAATACGCCTATATAATAGGGCTCGCCGGGCTTGAGGGCATGCACCGGGAGGGAGTGGGAGGTGCCCTGCGGGGAGATGAAGGTGGAAATCTTGCCGTCGCTGTCGCAGGTCATGTCCTGGAGGGTGGCGTTGTGGGTGGGCTTCTCGTCGAGTCGCGAGATGGGCATCACGGGGAAGATCTGGTCGATGGCCCATGAGTCGGGGAGCGACTGGAAGAGGGAGAAGTTGCAGAAGTATTTGTCGGGGAGCATGTTGGCTACTTTGCGCAGCTCCTCGGGCGGATGCTTCATCTGCGCTCCGATGTTGCCTACTTCGCGTGCTATCTGCCAGAAGAGTTTCTCGGCCAGGGCACGGTTGCGCAGGTCGAGGATGCCGAGGGAGAACATGTCGAGCACCTCCTCGCGTATCTGCAGGGCGTCGTGCCAGCTCTCGAAGATGCTCTGCTGGTCGAGTTTGTCCCATATTTCGTACAGCTCCTTGACCAGCTCGTGCTCGTCGCCGGTGAGCTCTTCGTCGTCGCGCCAGATGGGGAGGGCGGTAGTCTCGAGCACCTCGGTGATGAGCACCGAGTGGTGGGCGGTGAGGGAGCGTCCGCTCTCGGTGACGATGCACGGCTGCTTGAGGCCGTTTTTCTCGCATGCGTCGACTATGGAGTAGATGGCGTCGTTGGCATACTCCTGGATGGAGTAGTTCATGGAGCTCTCGCTGGCGCTGGAACGGGTGCCGTCGTAGTCTACGCCGAGGCCTCCGCCGATGTCGACAAAGTCGATGTCGAAGCCCATCTTGGAAAGCTGCACGTAAAACTGCATGGCCTCGCGGAGGGCGTTCTTGATGCGTCGTATCTTGGTGATCTGGCTGCCGATGTGGAAGTGGATGAGCTTGAGCCAGCTCATGGTGCCCTCCTTCTCGAGGTAGTCGAGCGCCTCGAGGAGCTCGGAGGAGTTGAGGCCGAACTTTGAGGTGTCGCCTCCCGACTCTTCCCACTTGCCGGCGCCGGAGTTGGCGAGCTTGATGCGGATGCCGATGGCGGGGGTGATGTTGAGCCGTCGGGCCACGGCGTGGATGGTGCGGAGCTCGTTGAGCTTCTCCACCACCAGGATGATGCGGCGCCCCATCTTGTGGGCGAGCAGGGCGAGCTCTATGTAGTTTTCGTCTTTGTAGCCGTTGCACACTATGAGTGCGTTCTCGTCGATGTTGGTGGCGAGCACGGCGTGGAGCTCGGGCTTGGAGCCGGCCTCAAGGCCGATGTTGAACTTTTTGCCGTGGCTCACGATCTCCTCCACCACGGGCCGCATCTGGTTGACCTTGATTGGGTAAACGATATAATAGTTGCTTTGATAGCCGTATTGCTCGGATGCCTGATGGAAGCAGCTTGAGATCTTCTCCACGCGGTTGTCGAGGATGTCGGGGAAACGCAGCAGCAGGGGAGCTGTGATGTCCTTTACCTGCAGCTCGTCGAGCACCTCGCGCAGATCCACGGGCGCCAGCCCGGGTCGGGGCGTCACAGTGACATTCCCTTTTTCGTTGATGGAGAAATACTGCCGGCCCCAGCCGTTGATGTTGTATAGCTCAGCGCTATCTTCCACACGCCATTTTCTCATGTCGGGTAGTAAAAGTGTTAGTTGGTTGTAAGGTAACTGTTGCTTCGTCGCCGGGGTGGAGCGCCGTCGGCGGAATGCAAAGTTACAAAATCATTTTCGTTTCCCCTCCCATCGGGGGGGTAAATTGGTCTATTTCTCCCGTTTTGGGCCCGTATTGGCGAGATTTCGTGCGATTTTACTGCGATTTTACATGGAAATGGAGATATTCCGGGTGAGTAATTTTGGAGGTTTGGCCAAAAAATCGTACCTTTGCGGCTGATTTCGTAATCTCTGGCGGGACATGCAGCCCGCGAATATTGCGATTATTGTTAAATTTAAAGCTTTAATTTTATCATGGATTTAATCAAAGTTGCCGAAGAGGCATTTGCCACCGGCAAACAGTTCCCCGAGTTTGGTCCCGGCGACACCATCACCGTGGCTTACCGCATCAAAGAGGGAAACAAAGAGCGTATCCAGCAGTATCGCGGCGTTGTAATCCGCATCAGCGGCGAGGGCAACAAGAAGCGTTTCACCGTTCGCAAGATGAGCGACAACATCGGTGTAGAGCGTATCTTCCCCATCGAGTCGCCGTTCATTGACTCTATCGTAGTCAACAAGTATGGCAAAGTTCGCCGTTCGAAACTTTACTATCTCCGCGGCCTTACCGGCAAGAAAGCCCGTATCAAGGAGCGTCGCGTAGCAAAGAAAGACTGATACGCGCATGCAGGATAGCAAGACAGCCTCGCGAAGAGGCGCGCTGTCCGGCTCTTAAAAAATCCAAAACCGTCTGTAGCCAGCGATTGGCCGCAGACGGTTTTTTTTACGTTTTTTTGCGGACGGGCGCCGCGGGGCGTGCGCGTACGGTGGGTGTGTGCTGTGCTGTGCGTGCGCGGTGCGCGGTTGGCGGTGGGTGCGCTGTGCGTGCGCGGGGGCGAGCGCTCAGAAGATTAAGGGCAGTATCATGGGTGTGGAGAACATCATGATGAGCAATGTGTTGCGCCCGATACGCGCAACCATTGTAAGGCGTCGGTTGTGTAAAGAGTCGTTCATAGTGGCAAACAGTTTAGAGCATTGTAAATAGATGTTTTATCCCGTGCTGCACTTAAACTATATTTAAGAAAGCTTGGATATAATTATAACTTCGATGTGACGGGGAAAGTTCGGCCGGGAGTGATGTAAAATAAAAAAATCCTTTGTTTCCTTCACAGGTAACCAAGGATTAAAGCCAAAAGGCAAGATTTGTGATTCTAATTGTTGAAACCGGAGCGGCCCCGATAGGCCGACGATTTCCGTGTAGAGATTATATCTTACTTACATTCATCTTTATTCCTGAATGCGTTCCCCGTTTCGGTCGCCTCACGGCGATGAAAAAGAGAGCTTGATATTCTTCTCGTTCTCAACGATTGTGCACTCGTTAACCTTTAGCTTAATCCTATGTGGTTTTCAGTCAAAAAGGACGGTTAGTACTTAGCAATGTTGTGAACCTCGAATAATTGCACTTGGAATTTGTTGCAAAGGTACAGCTTTTCTTGGATGCTGCAAATTATTTCTGCTATGTATTTATGTTTTGTAACAATATTTTTGGTTAAAAATTACTAAAATGGCGGGGGGGTCAGCGGAAGGTATTGATGATGTCGGCTATGTGGCGGGCGTCGTCGGGGGTGGTGCAGCGTGAGATGGGGAGGCTCACGCAGGTGTCGGCAAGCTGATTGGTGATGGTGAGAGGCTCGGGGATACGGAGGTTGGCTGATGAGGCGGTGTTGTAGCAGGGCTGGCGGTGGGGCGGGGTGGCGTAGTGGATGTCCCAGCCGACGGAGTTGGCGTCGAGATGGGCGGTAAAGCGTGGGCGGTCTGCCACATGCACCACAAACTGATGCCATATGCAGCTTTCGCCGCAGCGTAAAGGGAGGAGGACGGCGGGATTGTTGATTTCGTTTAGATAAATGTCGGCAATCTCACGGCGCCGGCGGCTTTCGGCCTCGAGATGATTGAGTTTGACGCCGATGATGGCGGCTTGAATGGGGTCGAGGCGGCAGTTGAATCCGCGGTAGATATTATGGTAGCGGCGGTCGCTGCCGTAGTTAGCCAGTGCTCTCACGGCGGCTGCGAGGTCGGGGTCGGAGGTGGTGACGGCTCCGGCATCGCCGATGGCTCCGATATTTTTGGTGGGATAGAAGCTGAAGGCGGCGGCGTGGCCGAGCGCGCCGGTGGTGTGCGACTTGCCGTCGATACCGGCTATGGGGGAGCGGGCACCGATGGCTTGGGCGTTGTCCTCGATGATCTTCAGACCCATGTCGCGGGCTATGGCGAGCAGATTCTCGTCCCAGCATACGCGACCGTAGAGGTGGACGGGCATCACGCCACGGGTGCGCGGGCCGATGGCACGGAGGGCGGCTGAAGTATCGAGATTCGACGTCAGTGGATCGGGATTGACAAGCACGGGTGTTAGCCCGGCATCACTGATGGCGAGGACGGAGGCGATGTAGGTGTTGGCCGGGACAATGATTTCGTCGCCCGGAGCCATGACGCCCAGCCTGACATAGGCATGGAGGATAAGGCGGAGTGCGTCGAGGCCGTTGCTCACGCCGATGGCAAAGGTGGAGCCGGTGAGGGAGGCGAGGCGCTCTTCGAGGGCGCTACATTCGGGACCTCCGATGTAGCGTCCGCTGCGGATGACGCGGCACACAGCCTCCTCGATGTCGCGGAGATAGGGGGCGTCGACAGTGGCGAGGTCTAAAAACTCGTATTTCTTTTTCATTGCCGGGTCAGTTTTTCCTATTATAAATGTCGTGCGGGGGTCACTCTTCGCTGTGGGTCTGCTTGAGAAATTCGTCGAAGTCGCGGATGTAATCGTCTTCGGTATAGTCGTTGGACACCAGCGACAGACACACGGCTCCCGACGAGAAATTGTCGAGTGTGCGCCAGATGCCCGGTGGGATGAAAAGCCCTTCAAAGGGGCGGTTGAGTGTATATGTGCGCCAGTCGTGTCCGTCGAAGACGTTGACGTTGAAGCTTCCTCCCACAGCCACAAGCAGCTGGGTCATGCTATGGTGGGAGTGGCCTCCGCGCTCTTCTCCCGCTGGGACGTCGTAGATCCAGTAGGCGCGTCTGATGCAGAAGGGTATCTGACATTCGTTCTGCACGAAGGTGAGGTTGCCGCGCACATCGTAGATGCGGGGCAACTTTATTATTTTTACGGCTTCGATGGTATTTTTCTGCATGAGTGTGGGCGGAGAGAGCGGGGTGGATGATGTGCTATTGGAAAAAAAAATCAATCATTTGCCGGCATTGTCGGCCAGAGCGGCGAGATAGGTGCCGTAGTCGTTGTGGAGCATCGGAGCGGCGAGTGCGCGAAGTTGGTCGGCATCGATCCATCCCTGACGGAAGGCTACCTCCTCGAGCGCTGCCACCTTAAATCCCTGCCGGTTCTGTATGGCCTGGATAAAGGATGATGCCTCCATGAGCGAATCTACGGTGCCGGTATCGAGCCAGGCGAATCCGCGGCCGAATTGCTTGACATTCAGTCGCTGCTGACGGAGATACTCATTGTTGACAGATGTGATCTCCAGCTCGCCGCGGGCCGAGGGGCGCACCTGCTGTGCTATCTTCACCACATCGTTGGGGTAGAAGTAGAGGCCGACGACGGCAAAATTGCTCTCGGGCTCGGAGGGCTTTTCCACAATCTTTAGCGCGTGGCCGTCGGGACCGATGGTGACGATGCCGTAGCGGCGCGGATCTTTCACCGGATATGCGAAAACGGTGGCTTCATTGCGCTCCGAGGCGATGCGTCCGGCATCGCGGAGCATGCCGGTGAACCCCTGTCCGTAGAAGATATTGTCGCCGAGCACCAGACACACGCTGTCGTCGCCGATGAAGTCGCGGCCGATGATGAAGGCCTGCGCCAACCCTTCGGGGCGGGGCTGCTCGGCGTAGCTGAAGCGCACGCCTATCTCGCTGCCGTCGCCGAGCAGACGGCGGAACGAGGGGAGGTCGTCGGGAGTGGATATGATGAGGATATCGCGGATGCCGGCGAGCATGAGCACCGACACCGGATAGTAGATCATCGGTTTGTCGTAGATGGGAATCATCTGCTTCGACACGCCGCGGGTCATGGGGTATAGCCGTGTGCCGGATCCTCCGGCAAGTACAATGCCTTTCATTGCTCAGGGGTGGGATTAGAGTCGTAGTGTGTTTCGCCACGGTGGCCGTACATCTCCTCGTAGTAGCGCATATAGTTGCCGGAGGTGACGCTTTCTATCCATTCGGGATTGTCGAGATACCACTTGACGGTGAGCCGTATACCCTCCTCGAATGAGGTCTCGGGGTACCAGCCCAGCTCGGTGGCAATCTTTTCAGGGTCGATGGCATAGCGCATGTCGTGGCCGGGGCGGTCGGCGACATAGGTGATGAGGCTCTCGTTGACATCCTTGGGATCAATCTCGAGCAGAGCCCGCACGGCGGGGTCGGCGAGGGCAAATTCGCGCACCAGCTCTATCACGCGGCGCACGATTTGCAGATTTTCCTGCTCGTTGAAGCCGCCGATGTTGTAGACTTCGCCGGTGCGTCCGCGGCGCAGCACGGTGTCAATCCCCTTGCAGTGGTCGGCGACATAGAGCCAGTCGCGCACGTTCTCGCCGCGGCCATAGACCGGGAGCTTACGTCCGTGGAGTATGTTGTTGATCACCAGCGGTATCAGTTTTTCGGGAAATTGATAGGGGCCGTAGTTGTTGGAGCAGCGGGTGATGTTGACCGGCAGGCCGTATGTTTCGGCATATGCCATGGTGAGGTGGTCGGCCGAGGTTTTCGATGCCGAGTAGGGCGAGCGGGGTGCCAGCGGAGTATGTTCGGTGAAAAATCCCTTGCCGTAGGTGATGAGGCCCGAGCGCCCTTCGGCCACGCGAGCCACCTCGTCGTTGAGCACCAGCGGCGACGGGTCGCCGGGAGTGCGCGGCAGCGATCCGTAGACCTCGTCGGTGGAAACCTGCAGAAATTTCTTCCCCTCGCGGTAGAGGGGAGTGCCGGTGGCCGGGTCGCGGCGGTCGGTGAGCCATGCGCGCCGGCAACATTCCAGCAGATTCTGTGTGCCGAGGATGTTGGTCTCCAGGAAGAGGCGCGGATTGGTGATGGAGCGGTCTACGTGGCTCTCGGCGGCGAAATTGACCACATAGTCGGGGTCTTCTTCGCGGAGTATGCGCTCCACCAGAGGGCGGTCGCCGATATCGCCCTTAATGAAGGTGACATTGGGGCGCTCCAGCTCCTCCTTGAGTGTGAGCAGATTGCCCGCATAGGTGAGGGCGTCGAGCACCACTATGCGCACGTCGTCGCCATGCTTCCCGAGCAGATATTTCACGAAATTTGCGCCGATAAATCCGGCTCCTCCTGTCACGAGATATGTTGTCATACGGATACGTTCAATATTTTTCCAAAGTTACGAATTATCCATAATAAAACAAAATCTCGTGCCGCAAGGGTCGCGGCGGCGATGAAAATAAAAGCGGTGTGCCAATGCTCAGGAGATTGACACACCGCTTTTTATGGTGCAAATACTGCAAATAGATGCGATGAGGGGAGGATCAGATAGCCACTTTGACCGACGCCGGGCCGGAGGTGACGATGTAGATGCCCGGGGCGAGGGGTGTAGAGGCGCCTTTGCCGCGGAAGCAGAGGCGGCCGTCGGCCGAGGTGACTGAGAATGTAGCCTCACCGTCGGCAAGGGCCACGGTGTTGCCGCTTACTGTCACGCCAAACTGCGAGGAGTCGGCGGCATCGGCCTGCGGAAGGTCGATCGAGGCTGCCTCCGGGTCGTATTTGAAGAATTTCTCGTCGTCGAGACGGTCGATGCGGTCGAGCAGGTAGGTCTTGAGGTTGTCCACAGCTTCCTCAAACGACAGCTCGGCGCGGGGATTGGTGAAGATGTACTGTCCGAGTACGTTCCAGCGCTTGAAATTGAGGTCGGCCGAAGGCTTGATCTGCTCGGCCCAGTAGTCGACATAGTCGCAGAGCGACTGGCCGGTGAGGTCGTTCTCGTTGCGGGCCACGGAGTAGAGGAAGTTGCGGCGCCTTACGGCCTTGCTGTCGATGCTGAAGATGCGTTTGTGAAACTCGAGGAAATTGTTGGCGATGGGTCCGCGTCCGCTGAGGGTGCAGAGGGTGGAGAGGTCGTTGGTGGGGTACACGCGGTGGTCGTTGTCAAAGGCCAGTTCCGAATCCCACACGGGCCCGGCTGTGAACTTGTCGTTGCCGCGCTCCTTGTACATGTGCATGCTCCACACGGCGTCGGCATTGCCGATGATCTCCTCCACGATGAAGTAGCGCAGATACATGTCGACGTCGAGCATGGCGCGGTAGCCTTTCACTTCGTCATTGTAGGTGCGCGAGGTGAAGACGCGCTTCTCGAGCTCGCTGAAATAGTCTTTGATATATGCAAATTGCTCGGGAGTGCCGCCGTCGTCGGGGCTCTTGATGGTCACGGGTATCTGGTGATGGGTAGATTCAAACCATGTGCCCTCCGGCTCCAGGTTGGCGTAGGAGTCGATCTCGATGTGGTAGCCGCCGGTGAGGGCTTCCCCCTCGATGTCGGTGGGCTCCATCTCGGTGACCGGCACGCGGCCCTTCTTGGCCTCCACCTGGTCGCAGAGCTGGTAGCAGCCCTTGAATTCGCCGTTGAGCACCACATCCACCGGCTGGCAGTAGGGGGTATAGCCCAGCCGCATGCGGCGTGAGATCTCGAAAGCCACGATATTGCGCATCAGCGTCTTGTCGCTGTGATTGTTGATGAGTGTCCACTTTTTTGCCTTGGCGGGAGCATCGAGCACCTTCTGCTTGGAGTCAAACTTGATGCGCCAGGGCTTCTTGGGGTGGGTACGCGAGGAGTTGCCGCGCTCGCGCACTGTGGCCGAGGCATCCACGTTGTAGCCGTTGCCGTCGAGGATGATGACATTGCCCACGATGTCGGTCTCCTTGTCGAAGGGCTCCTTGGAGTCGACGGTGTTGATGCACACGGTGGGGAGCTGGGTGAACTGGAACATATGCGAGTCGTCACCCTCCCCTTCATGGCCGTAAAACTCCAGTTCGGCCAGATTGCAGCGCACATCCGAGGGGCTGACATACCTCACGTAGCGGAATCCTTTCGAGCAGTTGACATCGCCGTAGGTCATCTCGTTGAAGGTGCCCTTTTCGGTGATGATGAAGAGGGGCACGGCATCGAGCCAGTCGGGCGAGTTGGCGCCCTGTATCACAGCCATCTTCACGCGGTTTTCACCCTCGGAATAGTCGTTGCGGGGCGCCCATCCCACGCGCTCTATAACGTGTGGGGTGCCCAGATCGAGTCCGGCCCAGGCGTAGGAGCGCTGGTAGGCAGCGAAATAGGTGTTGAGATCGCCGTCGAAGAGGGTCTCGACGGTGTGTACGGTAGTGGAAGGCTGACCGGTGGCATAGTCGACGCTCGGCCCGCTGCAGATAGGTGTGCCGGTGAGCTTTTCGGCGGCGTTGAGCTGCAAAGCAATCGCAGCCGAGAGGAGTATGATATACTTTTTCATCGCGATTTAAGGTAGATAAGTCCGGACTCCCGGGACCCAGTATTAATTTGGTTATGACAATATCGTTTGCCCGCAAAGATACACAAAATATCTTTGCGGGCAAACGTATAGGTGGTAAAAATGTGCGTTCAGAAGTCCCTAATGAGGGAAAATCGCGCTTATTAGCGGACAAATTTGAGTGTGGAGCCGTCGGCGATGCGGGCGATGTAGATGCCTGCGGCGAGGTGGCCGACGCTCAGCGTGCCGCCGTCGGAGGTGGCCACGGTGCGCCCCGAGAGGTCGGCTACGGTGAAGGCGTCAGTGCCGGTGAGCGAGAGCGAAGCGCTGTCGAAGGTCAGCGAGCAGGGTGTGCCTGCGGTGACAGTCACGCCCGAGCCCTTCTGCTGCTCGACGATCAGCGGCAGGCTGGTGACGCCGTCGGAGAGCATCACTATGCCCTGACGGGTGGGCATCACCTCGGGCAGTTCGTCATACTCCAGTGTGACGGTGTCCACAGTCATCTCGCCCGGCTCGGATGCGATGCGAAGCCAGGGCACCGAGGAGTAGGAGAGCTCTTTGTCCCATCCCATGTAGGAGAAGATCTCCACATCGAGCGTGCCGGCATCCTGACCGATGGAGAAATTGCGGGTGCCGAAGGGGAGGGTCTCCATCACCGAGTGGGCCATGGCTACCTTCACATTATAAGATGTGTGATTCTGTCCGGCGGGGAAGTAGTCGGCCACATCTATCCATTTGCCATCCTTGAGCATGAGCGCTGTGCCACCCTCGCCGCGGAATTGGGCTGTGGTGAAGGTCACGTGGCAGGTCTCGGAGCGCTCGGGGATGCCGTCGATGACTATGAAAAATTCGCTGTCGACCACCGGAGCGTCCTCGAAGGGGAAGGCGGTGCCCACATTGGTGCCGTCGCCGAGGTCAAGCTCGTAGACCGGCCACGACCAGAAGTCGAGCCTCTCGCCCGGTTTGCCGTCGACCGAGGTGTAGAGGCTTACGCTGATGCTGGCGATCTGGTCGACAACCTCCTCGGTTTCGGCGCGGTTGAAGAACACATATGCGCCGTAGATGCGCGAGGGCACCGAAGGAGCCGAGAAGCGCTCGGCGTAGGCGGTAATTTTCGAGGTGTTGCTGCCCGGGAAGGAGCTGTAGCCGTCCATGTCGAATGTGGTGGCCGTATCGTCCTTGCGGAAGTTGCTCACCACACCCTCATACTCCACGCTGACCGACTTGAAATCGGTGGAGGTGCCGTGGTCGTTGGTGACCGTCAGTCCTACACCCTGCTGATGGAGGAAATTGAAGCGCACCGTGGGCTCGGCCTCGGTGGTGGTGTAGATGGCATATGCTTCGGGGTCGACGCCGGTGAAGGTCCAGTCGTGAGCGGTGGGGAATCCCTCGGAAGCATCGGTGAAAGTGATCTCGGCCGTAGGTGCTACCAGCGGCAGGCCGGTGGTGTTGAGCAGGAACGAGGCGGGGAGGCCGATATGGGCCTTAGGCTCGGTGCCGGTGACAGTGACGAAGCCCGAGCGGGTGACGGCCATACCGTCGCCTGTGCCGGTGAGGTCGAGGCTCACGTCGTAGGTGCCGTCGGTGGTGTAATATACCTCAGGAGTGGCCTCGGTCGACTCGGCGGGGACGCCGCCGGGGAAGGTCCAGTGGTATCCGCAGCCGTCGGGAGCACCCGTGGCTACAAAAGTGACGCGCTCGCCGGTGGTGAGCGAAAGGCTCTCAACCGAGCCGGGACCGGTGATATCGATATTGTCGATGGCGAAGTCGCCCATATAGCCGCCGGTGCCGAACATGTCATCGCTGCCGGGAGCGTAGGTGAAGCGCAGTTTGATGGTCTGGCCGGCAAACTGATCGAGCGGAAGCGCGAGCATGTGCCAGTGCCAGTTTTTAGCGGAGAGGTCGTCGCCGCTGTTCCAGAGCTGAGTCTCGGTGGCGAAATCGTCGGCCGATGCCGAGATGAGCAGACGGCAGTTGTCATCGAAATTGAGCGAGTATCCCACAGCCACATTGAGCGTGTTGCCGCGGCCGATGGTGATTTCGGGCGACGTAGCGGTGCCTTTGGCGCGTTTGAACACCTGATACGGGCCTTCCACGTAGAGCGAACCCGCATCGTCGGGGTCGACCGTAGTAAAAGCGTAGTTGCCCGACATCTTTTTCACTGTCCAGGGCACATTGGCGTCGGTCTCGATCACCCACCCCTCGGGGATGGCGCCGCCGTTGAAGTTTTCCGACCATATCGAGGTCGTCTCGCCCATCCCCTTGACGGTGATGCTGAGTCCCTCGGAGCGGGCGCTGAGGCGCGCGATGGCTCCTTTGGGGGCCTTGAGGCGCAGGGCAGGCTGAAGTTTCTGCGCGGGGCGCAGGGTCTCCATGCGGGCGATAGGATCGGCATTGACAGCCTGTCTGACAGCCGGAGCCTGTGCAATGGCTGTGAAAGCCAGCGCCGACAGCACGGCTGAAGCATAAAAGCGTGTAAAGCTATTGTTCATTCTGCTGAAAGATTGGTTTTGGAATGCAAAGTTACACAAAAGTTAGTGAAACGGGAGCATGTTGTCGCGAAAATTGTGTGAAATAGTGGCTAAATGTTTGCAGAAATGGCTTCCCGGTGGATAATTGCCTACGAAATTGTCCTCTTGTCGCCAATGTGTCGGCGTGGAGAAAGAAAATATGTCGCTAAACATTTGTTAAAAATGTTGCAAATCTAAAATTAAACACTAATTTTGTGATTTGTAAACCGCGCGAAGAGGGCGCCAATGTCCTCGCGCCGGCTTGTGTAAATAACAATTAATAACCAATCTTTATTGACTGACATGGCAAAAATCCAAGGTGCCGTAACCATTGAGAGAGAGCGATGCAAAGGATGCGACCTTTGCGTCGTGGCATGTCCCTGCGACGTGCTTGCCCTCCAGCCCAAGGAGGTGAACGACAGAGGCTATCATTTCGCTTATCCTGCCAACGAGGATGCGTGTATCGGTTGCGCCGCCTGCGCTATGGTGTGCCCCGATGCATGCATCGAGGTCTACAGGGTAAAGGTGGAGGCTTGACGCCTTTGCGTATTTAACACAACATTATCCAACACAACCCCGTATTTTTCTTTTAGATCCGTATGAAAGATGAAATAAAACTGATGAAGGGCAACGAAGCTATAGCCCATGCCGCCATCCGCTATGGCGCCGACGGCTACTTCGGCTATCCCATCACCCCTCAGAGCGAGGTGCTCGAGACACTTGAGGCTCTCATGCCCTGGGAGACCACCGGCATGACAGTGCTTCAGGCCGAGAGCGAGGTGGCATCAATCAATATGGTCTACGGCGGCGCCGCTTCCGGCAAGGCCGTGATGACCTCGAGTTCGTCGCCCGGCATCAGTCTGATGCAGGAAGGCATATCGTATATGGCCGCTTCGGAGCTGCCGGCACTGATAGTGAATGTGATGCGCGGCGGTCCCGGTCTGGGCACCATCCACCCCTCGCAGGCCGACTACTTCCAGGCTACCAAGGGGGGAGGCCACGGTGACTACCATCTGATAGTGCTCGCTCCCTCCACAGTGCAGGAGATGGCCGACTTCGTGGGTCTGGGCTTCGACCTGGCCTTCAAATACCGCACCCCTGCCATGCTTCTCGCCGATGGCATCGTGGGCCAGATGATGGAGAAGGTGGTGCTCCCGCCGCAGCGTCCGCGCCGCACCCCCGAGCAGATTGCCGAGCAGTGCCCCTGGGCTGTGACAGGCCGCAAGGGTGGCCGCGCACGCAATGTGGTGACATCGCTTGAACTCGACTCTGCCCAGATGGAGAAGAACAACGAGCGCTTCCAGCGCACCTACCGCGAGATCGAGGCCAACGAAGTGCGCTACGAGACACGCTACACCGAGGATGCCGACTATCTGATAGTGGCCTTCGGTTCGATAGCCCGTATTTGCCTCAAGGCCATCGAGGATGCCCGCAAAGAGGGTATCAAGGTGGGTCTGATCCGTCCCATCACGCTGTGGCCCTTCCCCTACGACGTGATCCGCGAGACGGCCAAGCATGTCAAGGGTATCCTCTGTGTGGAGATCAACGCCGGACAGATGATAGAGGATGTGCGCCTGGCAGCGTCGGACAGTGTGCCTGTTTGCCACTTCGGACGCATGGGCGGCATTGTGCCTAACCCCCAGGAGGTGCTCGACGCCCTGAAAAAAGATTTCATAACTCCTAAAGCTCACAACGCATGAAACGCGAAGATATAATCAAGCCGGAGAACAAGGTCTACTCCCGTCCGCGGTTGCTCAACCGCAACATCATGCACTATTGCCCGGGCTGCTCCCACGGAGTGGTGCACAAGCTCGTAGCTGAGGTGATCGACGAACTCGGCATGGAAGAAACCGCCATCGGCATCGCGCCGGTAGGTTGCGCCGTATTCGCTTACAACTATATCGACTGCGACTGGATCGAAGCCGCTCACGGCCGCGCTCCGGCGCTCGCCACGGCTGTCAGCCGCCTGAACCCCGAGAATGTAGTGTTTACCTATCAGGGTGACGGAGACCTTGCCGCCATCGGCACCGCCGAGACCATCCACGCCTGCACCCGCGGCGAGAACATAGTGATCATCATGATCAACAACGGCATCTACGGCATGACCGGCGGTCAGATGTCGCCCACCACCCTCGAGGGCGCCAAGACGGCCACCACCCCCTACGGGCGCCGTCACGACTTGAACGGTTTCCCGCTCCGTGTGGCCGATGTGGTAAGCCTGCTCGACGGCACATGCTACGTGACACGTCAGGCCGTGCACACCACCGCTGCCGTGCGTAAGGCCAAAGCCGCTCTGCGCAAGGCATTCATCAATGCCCGCGACAAGAAGGGCACCTCGTTTGTGGAGATCGTATCCACCTGCTCCTCGGGCTGGAAGATGAGCCCCGAGAAGTCGAACAAGTGGATGGAGGAGAACATGTTTGCCCACTATCCCCTTGGCGATGTGAAAGATACCACCACCGTTAAACCTCAGTGACCAAGCACAGCCATATGAAAGACGAAATAATCATAGCCGGATTCGGCGGACAGGGAGTGCTCTCGATGGGCAAGATACTGGCCTATGCAGCCCTGGAGAACGATCTTGAAGTGACATGGATGCCCTCCTACGGCCCTGAGCAGCGAGGCGGCACAGCCAATGTGACAGTGATACTCAGCGACGAGCCTATCTCGTCGCCCGTGCTCGATACCTACGACACCGCAGTGATCCTCAATCAGCAGAGCCTCGACAAATTCGAGAGCCGCGTGAAGCCCGGCGGTGTGCTCATCTACGATCCCTACGGCATCCACCATGCCCCCACCCGCACCGACATTACCATCGTGCCCGTCGACGCCATGGAGGCTACCATCGCCATGGGTCAGGCCAAGAGCTACAACATGATACTGCTCGGCGCCCTGCTTGCCAAGCGTCCCGATGTGCCGGTAGAGGCCGTGGTGCGCGGACTGAAGAAAGCGCTTCCCGCTCGCCATCACAATCTTATCCCCGTCAACGAGCAGGCCATCCGCAAGGGTATGGAGCTTGTAGAGGGTAAATAAGAGGTATTCTTAGCAAAAAACGAGTGCTCACGGGCCGACATGGGCCTGTGATGAACAGGTAAAACATATGTCAGGAGCCGAAAATCAGGCGGTTAGCGCCGATTTTCGGCTCCTGATTTGTAGGAATGGGGCTGTTTTCGTATCTTTGCAACGTGTGGCGGGAACGACCCGTTAACAAGTGTGAATCAATCATTTGCGCTGCTCCGTGAAAAAGTATTTCGTGCTTCTTGTGTGTGCCTTGGCGCTGTGCTGTGTGAGCGGCGGAGCGAAAACGCTGTTGGAGCGCGTGAAGATCCATTCGCAGCGCCTCAACGAACTTGTGTCCGGGGGACAGGTGATGACTAATGAAGCCTCGCACCTGCTCGACGCACTGGCCGACGACTTCGCCAGGGCGCAGATGTATCCCACAGCCGAAGAGGCTGTGCGCACCTCAGCTAAAATCCGTGCAAACATCTTTGGGAAGGAGAGTCAGGCCTACGCCTATTCGCTCTGCCGCATCGCCGGGATGCACATACACAAATCGCAGACCGACAGCGCCCGCTCGCCGAAGGAGGCGAGCCCCTCACTCCGGCCGATTTCCGCGAGCGGATACCCGCAACATTGGTTGTGTGGCGTCCCTGACGGGTGAGAGCCCTGGAAGCGACCTGTTGCACAGGCGCGAAATAATACGTATCTTTGCAGTTGCTTTTCCAAGACCTCTAACCTCTCTCAAAAAAGCAACAGCAGATGAAAGATTTTTTTGAAATCATAAGGCGATTTGTGCCTCCCTACAAGAAGTATGTGGTGCTGAACATCCTGTTCAATATCCTTGCCTCATTTCTCACCGTAGTTTCATTCTTCCTTATCGTGCCTATCCTGAAGATGCTCTTCAGGGTGGATGCCTCGGTGCAATACACCTTCATGCCTTGGAACTGGGACCACGCCAAGGATGTGGTGATGAACAACTTCTACTACTATGTGCAGGAGACTATCAACATCGCCGGGCCCACGCTGGCTCTCGCCGGACTGGCCGCTACGCTGGTGTTGCTTACCGGCCTGAAAGTGGGTGTCACCTACCTCTGCTCCTATATCATCATCCCCATGCGCTCGGGCATAGTGAGGGATATCCGCAACTATGTGTTCGACAAGATGGTGACTCTGCCCATCTCGTTCTTCACCGCAGCCCGCAAGGGCGATGTGATGGCGCGCATGAGCGGCGACGTGGGTGAGATAGAAAACTCCATCATGCAGTCGCTCGACATGATGTTCAAAAATCCTATCGCCATCATCGTATACCTCTCCATCATGCTGATGCTGTCGTGGAAACTGACAGTGTTCGTGCTTATCCTGCTGCCGCTCGCGGGTCTGGTGATGGGCCGAGTGGGCAAGGCGCTCAAGCGCCAGAGCCTCGCCCAGCAAAACCAGTGGGGTGTGCTGATGAGCAACATCGAGGAGTGTCTGGGCGGTCTGCGCATCATCAAGGCGTTCAACGCCGAGAAGAAGGTGGAGGACCGTTTTCACCGCGAGAATCAGGAGTTTTACCGCCTCAGCAACCGCATAGCCCGCCGTCAGGCGCTGGCTCACCCCATGAGCGAATTTCTCGGCACCATCGCCGTGGCTATCGTGCTGTGGTTCGGCGGCACGCTGATCCTGGGTGGCAGCTCGCACATCGACGCCGCCGACTTCATCTTTTACATGACCATCTTCTATTCGCTCATCAATCCCGCCAAGGACCTCAGCAAGGCCATGTACTCCATCCAGAAGGGCCTTGCGGCCATGGAGCGCGTAGACAAGATCCTCGGGGCCGAGAATCCCATCAAGGATCCGCTGATGCCTCAGGAAATCAAGCACCTGCAAGGACATATCCGTTATGAAAACATCACCTTCGCCTACGGCGACAACGAGGTGATCCACGATGTGAGCCTCGATGTGCCCGCCGGAGCCACAGTGGCTCTTGTGGGGCAGAGCGGTTCGGGCAAATCGACCATGGCCGACCTGCTGCCGCGCTTCTACGATGTGCAGAAAGGGCGCGTGACCATCGACGGCATCGACATCCGTGCGCTGCGCGTGCACGACCTCCGCTCGTTTATGGGCAATGTGAATCAGGAGGCGATCCTCTTCAATGATTCATTCTACAACAACATCACATTCGGTGTGCAGAATGCCACGATGGACGATGTGATCCGCGCCGCCAAGGTGGCCAACGCCCACGAGTTCATCATGGCCTCGGAGGAGGGGTACGACACCAATATCGGCGACCGCGGCTGCCGCCTGTCGGGCGGACAGCGCCAGCGCATCTCCATAGCCCGCGCCATCCTCAAGAATCCTCCCGTGCTGATCCTCGACGAGGCCACCTCGGCGCTCGACTCGGAGAGCGAGAAGCTGGTGCAGGAGGCTCTCGACCGCCTCATGGAGGGGCGCACGACCATTGTCATCGCCCATCGCCTCTCCACCATCAAGAATGCCGACATCATATGCGTGATGCACGAAGGCCGCATCGTGGAGCAGGGTACCCACGACGAACTGATGAAGATAGAAAAGGGACATTACCGTCACCTGGTGGATATGCAGCGCTTCTGATTGCCGGGGGATTGGGGAGCAACCGTTATCTCATTTTTATACAGCATCGCTTAGCCTTGCTCGGCGCCTCCGATGGCCATGATGTCGGCCTCGAAGGTGTCGCGGTTGATGGCGCGGTTGCGCAGCTTGTTGCGGTAGGCGTAGATGGTGTTGACGCTGTAGTTGAGCGTATGCGCCACACGGTTGGTGTCGTCGATGCCGAGGCGCATGAAGGCGAGGATGCGGAGGTCGCTGTTGAGCAGCTCCCCTTCGGCAAGCACTATCTGCTCGTCGGGTCGCAGCAGGGCGTTGACACGCTCCACAAAGTCGGGATAGATATGCAGGAAAGCGTCGTCGAACACCGAGTAAAATTCCTTGCTCTGCTCCTCCACGAAGCGGCCCGACTTGGTGATGCGGTAGAGCTCGTCGGTCTGTCCGGCCGAGATCTTGCGGTTGGCGAGCTTGCAAAATTCCTTCAGTTTGTCCATGAATATGGAACTGAGGTTGAGAAACTGGCTGATATACACATCTTTGGCGCGGTTGGCGGTCTGGAGCGTCTGCTTCATGGCGGCCACATGGTGGAGCTGCCGGCGCAGGTGCCAGATGGTGAAAGCCAGGGCGCCGAGACACACGGCAAGGAAGATGATAATGATAATCAGCAGTTTACGCCACATGGCCGTCTCGCGGTTGTGATGGCTCTCCACCACATTGAGCAGCTCGGTGGTCTGGCTCATGCGCACCGAGGCGCGGCTCTCCACGGCGTTGGTAATGGCGATGTTGAGGTAGCGGTGTGCGCGCCCCACGTCGCTGCGTTCGTAGAGCAGTCCGCCCAGCTCCTGGATTGAGGTCACCTCGAGTGTGGCATTGCGGATGTCGGAGATGGCGCTCTGAGCCAGGTAGTAGAGCCGTCCGTTGATATCTCCCTTTGCAGCAGCTATTTGCGAGAGAATGTGACATGCCACCGCATACGACGGGTTGTCGCTGTTGATGGCCGAGATGAGGGCCGTCAGCTCCCTCTCGGCGTTGGCATATTCATGGATAGAGAAATAATACTCGCCCAGATTGAGGCGATGGGTGTTGGAGGCCGGATTGAGCGTGGGTAGCAGCCGGCGCTGCGCCTCCACAGCCAGCTTGTGCCAGCGGTCGAACATGGCGTTGCGGCCGTCGTAGTAGGTGGAGATGTAAGAATACATCTGCCTTGTGGCGGCGAAGTAGGTGCTCCGCAGCTCGGGCGAGAGGGCCGCGGTGTCGACCTGCGCAATGTCGGCGAGGGCATCGTGGATGTATCCGCTGATGGTGAGATATGTGGCACGGCGCATGCGAAATTCTTCCTCCATCTGCCGCTGTCCCTCGGCCGCCGCCTGCTCCACGCCGATGGTGTAATAGTACAGGGCCGAGTCGTTGTTGAAGGCATTGTAGCTCTTGGCAATCTCCATAGTGCCCTTGAGCCACGGCTGCGAGCCCTGGGGGTAGGCCGCCCGGAGATGCTTTAGCGAGTCGATGCGCTCCACGCGCAGCTTCTTGTATCCGTCGAGCCGCTCCGCCTCGCGGTCGAGATCGCGGAGCGACTCCTCCACCATCTCCGATGTGATGCCCGAGGCCGATGCTATACACACCGCCGTGCATGCTGCAATTATCGCAATAGTCCTTCTCATGGTGCATGCAAAGTTAGTGACATTTCTCGACATTAGGGCCTTTTAGCTTCAGGAAACTCGAATTGCACCCGTGTTTTTCTCCCCCGTTTCCGACCGGATCCGGGATTGCTTGCCGAGATGAGCGGCGGCGGTCTATCCATGTTGGTGAAACTGATTCGATGAGCCAATTATGGGCCAAGACCGCTTTTTATGAGCTAATATCGCTTTTTATGAGCCAAGACAGCTTTTTGACGGATGAGCATGGTAGCTACTCTTTAGATCCGGATTCGATTTCTTTTGTAAAATTGGAAATCTCCTCTGAAATTAACTGCTTGAGTTCGCGTTGCGGAACAATCAATTGATAATCAGCGACACCGATAGGTTTGGTAAAGCCGTCGAGCGCGAGTTCCACGTCTACATTGTCTTTTTCGGCGCAGAGGATTATACCAATGGAGGGATTCTCATCGGGACCTTTCTCCAATCTATCAAGTAGCGAAAGGTAAAGATTCATCTTGCCGACGTATTCGGCCTGGAAGGCGGAAATTTTTAAGTCTATCGCGACGAGCGAGCGTAAACCTCTGTGGAAGAATAACATATCAACCTTGTAATCCTTGCCGTTATATGACAGGACGTGCTGGTTGCCTATATAGGTGAACCCTTTACCCAGTTCGAGTAAGAATTGTTTTATCTTCTCAACAAGCCGACGTTCAAGTTCCAACTCAAGGATTTTTTCAGTCGTCCCGGTGAATCCGAGATAATATGTATCCTTAAAAACGTCGTTGGCGTATGCCGCTTGAGTTGCCGGGAGTGTCTGTTCAAAATTATTGGTTGTATTTCTCTCCGGCTGATGCAGATGCATCTGCATCTTGATAGCGTTAAGCAGTATCTCGCACTTCCATCCCTTAGCAACCGTTCTCTCGGCGTAGTATTGAATGGCATTATCGTCATCTTTCAGTTTGGTCATCAACTGATTGATGTGACGCCATGGTAAAACTCCAACGCAGCGTTGGAGTTTTGGATCTGACAGATAGAAACGTCCGTAGTATTTCTTCATAGCCCACAGATTACTTACAGACATACCCATCTTGGGATATATAGCCTTTAGGTCAACGGATAGCCTCTTAACTACTTGATCTCCATGCTTGCTCTCCAACTTCTTTTCAAATAATAGCTTGCCGATATTCCAATGCATCTCATTCAAAGTGGATACAATGGCATGAGCGGCTTTTGACCGTGATTCTTCAATAACTGCGACAGCTTGTCGCAGTATTTCCTGATACTCGGATTCCTGATTATATGGTACAACTGTTTCTATGACTTTAAATATAGAGACAATATCCGTAATGCAGACCCTATCTGGCAGAAAATTCACAAGTTTCCGGTTCATGCAAGACGTGATTAACTCATAGACATAGCGAAGCTGTTTCTTTCTCTGAAAGCGACCAAAGGTTGATGAGTCGCCGAGTTCGGGCAAGAGCGCGGCGATGCAGTCGTCGCGATGGCTCAACATCGAGCCGACGAGCCGGTCCACTCGCGGCTTGGA
>ERZ779852.1605-NODE-1605-length-20718-cov-2.863427_pt1 | contig 20718 bp, 19 predicted proteins | sample MGYA00511559_ERZ779852 | MGnify/ENA primary metagenome ERZ779852 (study PRJEB29588, sample SAMEA2157977) | human gut metagenome | biome: human gut; feature: human-associated habitat; material: faeces | place: Denmark | collected 2008/2010 ...
CGCCGCTGTCTACCTATATCAGGTAGACAATGACGGCGAATGGGGAGAGATCAGATTTGACTTTGCAACCGGCACAGCGGAGATCGTCTGGCTGGCGGAGTGGGACACGATAAAGTCCAATGTCTTTGCAAGGACGGCGATTCGGTACATCCAGAGCTTGCCGGAGGGGTGGCTGCTGAAAAAGGCTGTTGTGATGTTTGGTCAAGCATTGTGATCCTAAAAATCTATAACTCATATTCAAGCAATCGCTTGATTTATTTTTTGAAGTCTGATATCTTATTACGAGAAACACTGGATAATGCACAGAAATGGGGGGATTGTGTTTTGCGGGAAGAAAAGAAAGCTGAAAAGAGACAGGAGCTTGTAGGCGTCTGCCTTGACTGCTTTGTCGAAAAGGGGCTGACCGTTGCCACGACAAAGGACCTCTGTAAGGCGGCAAAGCTGCAAAACGGCGGCATCTACTATTACTTCTCCACCAAAGAGGAAATCGTTCTTGCCTGCGCCGAGGAAGCGATCAGTCGAATTGAAAAAGCTGCGTTTGCCATCGTGTTTGAAGATATTAGTGACATCAAAAGCATGATGGATCATCTCGGTGAGCTGGCGGATAAAATGTCGCCTACCATGCGCTTTCTGGTCAGCGTATGTGTGTCGCGCGAATACGGAGAAAAGGTAAAGCCTTCCCTTGTGCGGCTTGCGGCAAGATACCCTTATTACACGGGCAGGATTGCGGAGATCCTCGACTGCACCGACGAAGAGGTTGCGCCGTTCGTTCATCTGTCGATCCTTGCCATCAACAATTATATGATCTTTGCCGAGCGAGCGCTGTTTGACCCACAAATCGAAGCGGTCAAAAAAGAGCTTTCAAGGCTTGCAGAGAGAAAGGGGCGGAATAATCGATAGTTTACCATAAAGAGAAAATCACAAACGACTTCATAGTCAATCCATACGCACAAACCGTTCCGAGGCGATGACCAAAACAGAAAAGAATCATAGGAGGACAACATGAAAAAGATACTTGCAATTCTACTATCGCTGCTTACGCTGCTTTCCTGCGGGCTTCTTTCCGCCTGCTCTGCCGAAAAAACGCAGCCGGATACACCGGATACTGAAACCGTGTGGGAAACGGTCAGCGAGGCATACATCTATGCGTTCCCGCTGGTGCTGACCGACGCAACCAAAACATTATCGACCAATACGGACGGAACCATGACTGGCCGTGCGCCCATCAATCAGTTCAACCATGCAAAAAAGCTGGCGGACGCCTCTTTCCGCACCGTCGTGACGCCGAACGTCGATACCGTCTATTCGCAGGCATGGCTTGACATCAGCACAGAGCCTATGGTCTACGTCCTGCCGGAAACGGATCGCTTCTGCAATGTGCAGCTTCTGGATGCGTGGACGAACACCGCCGCCGTGCTGGACAAGGCGGGTGCTTATGCCATCGCGCTTCCCGGCTGGGAGGGCGAGTTGCCCGACGGTGTGACGCGCGTGGACGTGCCCACCGCAACGATGTGGTCGATCACCCGCACGGTGCTGTCCGGGAACGAGGATCTGCCCAATGTCTATGCCATTCAGGAGCAGATGCAGCTCCTGCCGCTTTCGGCTTATGTACAGGGAGGCGAGTATGCCGCACCGCAGGGAGCTTATAAAGAGGAAAATGACTTTGTTCCCGTGAGCAAGGTGCTTTCCATGACGCCAGCAGAGTTTTTCAATACGGCGAACGCTCTGATGCAGGTCAACCCGCCCGCCGATGCGGATGAGGAGCTGCTGAAGAAACTCTCCGCCATCAACGTGGGCGCGGGCAAGACCTTCGACGCCGCCCTCCTGGGCGAAGGAGCTGCCGAGCGCTGGACGCAGATGCTTCAGGGGCTTCGCGCCACGCTTGCCGCCGACGGCGCGAAGTATGCGCAGAAACTCGGTCAGTGGATCTATTACGGCAAGCCCATCGGCGACTTCGGCACGGAGTATACCTACCGCGCGATGGTAGCGCTGGTGGGGCTTGGCGCCAACACCGTGGACGTGGCGATCTATCCCAAGACAACGGTGGATGAGGCCGGCGCAGCGCTGACCGGAGAAAAGAAGTATACGCTCCACTTTGAAACCCTTCCTCCCACGCTGGAGGGCGGCTTCTGGTCCGTGACCGCCTACGGAGAGGATGATTTCCTCATTGACAATTCCATCGACCGCTACTGCATCAACGACCGCTCCGACTTCAAGCTGAATGCGGACGGCACATTGGATATTATCCTGTCCAAGGATGCACCGGAAGACACCTCTAACTGGCTGCCTGTTTCCGACGGGGAATTTCATCTGTTCATGCGGATCTATGTACCGGATATGACAGCACTGGATAGCTGGCAGCCACCTGTTATCCGCGAACAATAAGGAGATGGAAAAGAATGGCTATGAAACGTATTGCAGCAATGCTTCTTACATCGGTACTATTGCTGTCCTGCGTCGGCTGTGCGCAGGATGGGCGCAAAGAGCCGGGTGCGGAAAAGGCAGACCTGGGTCTGACCGCCGAGGTCAAGCCCGCCACAGACTTTACGGCAAAGGCAAATGCCGCCGTCTACGATGAACTTGACTTCGATGATAAGCAGGAATATGAATTCGCCACCCGCGGACTGATCGACGCGCCGGAAACACTGGAACTGAAGGACGAGGATGGGACGATCCTCTGGAGTCAGGAAGCCTATGCGTTCCTGGACGATTACGAAAAAGCGCCTGACAGCGTAAATCCCAGCCTCTGGGAGAACACGAAGAACAACCATGCCTATGGTCTTTTTGAAGTGACGGATGGCATCTATCAGGTCCGCGGCTATGACATGGCAAACCTCACCGTTGTCAAGGGCGATACGGGCTGGATCGTCTTTGACACGCTGATGAGCGTGGAGTGCAGTCAGGCTGCCATGCAGCTGATCGAAAAGAATCTTGGTAAATTCCCGGTCAAGGCCGTCATCATCTCTCATTCCCACGCCGACCATTTTGGCGGCATCTCCGGTGTGATGGCGAAAGAGGATAAGGCAGACGAGACACTTTCTATTGAAGATCAGCTCGCCAGCGGCAAGATCCCCGTGATCACGCCTGTGGGCTTCACGGAGCACTCCGTGAAGGAAAATGTCTACGCCGGTAAGGGTATGGGCCGCCGCAGCAATTATCAGTACGGTATCCTGCTGACCCCCGGCGTGACCGGCAAGCTGGCGCAGGGCATCGGCATGGGACAGTCCACCGGAACGGTCTCGTTCATGACGCCCAGCTATGAAATCACGCAGTCCGGCGAAAAGCTGACGATCGACGGTGTGGAGCTGGAGTTCCAGCTCACGCCGGGTACGGAAGCGCCCGCCGAAATGAACACGTGGCTGCCCCAGTACAAGGCGCTTTGGATGGCGGAAAACTGCACCGGCACGCTCCACAATCTCTACACGCTGCGCGGCGCGGAGGTGCGCGACGGCGCGGCATGGGCAAGCTATATCACCGAGGCCATTTCCCTTTACGGCAAGGACGCGGAGGTCACCTTCCAGTCCCACAACTGGCCGCACTGGGGCAATGACGTGGTGAACGACTACATGGTCAACACAGCTGCCGTGTATAAGTACATCAACGACCAGACCCTGACCTATATCAATCAGGGCTACACCAGCGACGAGATCTCCAACATGATCGAGCTGCCGGAGGCGCTGAACAAGATCTGGTACACCCGCCAGTACTACGGGACGGTCGCCCACAACGCCAAGGCGGTCTACCAGAAGTTCATGGGCTGGTATGACAGCAACCCTGTCAACCTGAACCCCCTCATGCCAAGCGACAGCGCAAAAAAATGGGTGGAGTACCTGGGGGATGTTGACAAGGTCCTGCAAATGGCAAAGGCGGATTTTGACAAGGGTGAATATCAGTGGGTCGCCGAGGTCACAAACACCATCGTCTTTGCCGACCCGACGAACACCGATGCACGGCTTCTGTGCGCCGATGCACTGGAGCAGCTGGGGTATCAGGCGGAGTCCGGTCCGTGGCGCAACGAATATCTGACCGCCGCGCAGGAGCTGCGCCATGGAAACGCCAATTTCACCGCTTCCACCAAATCTACCGGCGACATGGTCAAGGCCCTCTCCGCGCCCATGCTGTTTGACTATATGGCCATTGTCATGGACAAGCAGGCGCTGGCTGACCGCGACTTCACCATGAACGTGATCCTGCCTGACGTGGGCGAACAGCACATGCTCCGCGTGAAGAATGGTGTGCTGCTGGTCTATGCGGATACATTGTCTGATGATGCGGACGTGTCTATTACCTGCCCGAAAAATGCGCTGTTTGCGATCCTGACCAACAATCAGGAAACGGTTGCAAAGGCCGTCAAGGTCGAGGGCAGCGCAGAGCTGCTGACGCTGATGATGGAGAATATGAACCAGTTTCCGATCACCGGGACCAACCCCTTCAACATCATCGAGCCGTAACGGCTTCGCGGGGCGGTCCGTGGGAAGACCGCCCCGCTCGAGAGAGAACAGCAAAATGCTTGCGCCAAGTCGATTGAAGGGCTCGAGATCAGCCTGTTTAATAATTCTATTAACTTTTGCAAACCAGAAAAACAGAGTTTGCCTTGCTTTGCCAGCAAGAAAATTTTGACAGAAAAGGCAGGAGAATATGAAAAAAGGAGGATTGAGCCTGTTTCTGGCGCTGGCCCTGTGCCTGACGCTGCTGCCTGCGGCGGCATTCGCGGACAGCGAGTCTGAAACGTCTACACCGCACACCCACTACCTCTGCGGCAATGGAGAAACGTGCAGCCACTTGGGCGGCCATAACGAGGACAGTAAGACCACCTTTGCGACGGCGATCACGCAGAATAATGACGGTTACGTGTGGGGCGGCGGCGACTGCACACAGAATCAGCCCAATCAGTGTGTGCTGTCCAATGGCGGCACCTACTACCCTGCCAGCGACCTCGTTCTGGAGGCCCCATTGAACGCCCAGTTCGGTTGTATCCAAATCGATGGAAATGTCACCCTCTGTCTGAACGGTCACACCATTACCGTTAAAGCTAATAGAGAGGCATTCAAGATCACAAAATATGGCAGCACCTCCAGTTCTACCCTCACCCTGACCGACTGTCAGGGCGGCGGCAAGATCACCCACGATCCATCGTTCCTTGGAAACAGTGTGAATCTGAGCGAAGATTGCAATTTCATCATGTACGGCGGCAGCATCACCGGCAATAGCGTCGCCAGCTCCGGCGGGGGCGTGTGCGTGTACGGCGCCATGACCGTCAGCGGCAGCGTGCGGATAACAGGCAACGTCAACGACGGTTCGAAAGGCGATAACGGAATTTACACCGGCGGCACGGCCAGCAATGTCTGTCTAGTTGGCAGCACAACCATTACCATTAACGGCCCTTTGACATATGTTTTGGTTACGCCATATTGAGGAGGTGCAGCTGTATCTTAAAGCGTGGTTTTCAAGTGAAAACAGTTATGTATTTACCGCTGCTACGTTTATGGGCTTTGACGATAATGAGCATTTACCGTTTTTGTTGATGGGAGACAAGCATGTTCTTGATGGTCCGTTGAGCAAGTATTCCGAAATACGAAGCAAAATGCCGGCGGGTAAAGATGCTGAAATTTTGTATGAGCAGATTGGAGTGGCAGCGGAGGACAATCTAAAGCTGAGATGAGATTTGTCAAGGGTATTTTCTGCGAGGTGTTCAAAACTACTAAATAGTTGTTTAGAAAACACTGTGGCGTTTGCATCACAGTTTCGTTCTATAAAGGTCTACATGAATGAGATGGATTTTGTATGGAATTGTCGATAATTGCAGTTTTTCGCAGCAAAAGGCACCGCCAGCAAAGCAGCATGATTGCCGCTTTGCTGGCGGTGTCTTTTGTGTAGTTCTCTTGGTTGGTTTATTAACTTCAGCGTTCATGAGCACTTAAATAATGCCCACATCAAACGCATATCCTTTACAGGCCATGCCTGCAAGCAGAGTCATCAGAGTTTGATGTAGCCCCACTTGCTGCTGGTAAACAGCTCGGTGCCGGTCTCTGTAATCAGATACACATCCTCAAAACGCATGCCGTAATTTGCAGAGCGCAGGAAGTGATCGCCTGCGATGGTCATGCCTGGTTTGATGATCGTGGAGATCGTCCGTCGGAATGCTGGCGATTCGCCCTCAAAAATGCCGATACCGTGAGAGGCACTGGCAGGAGGCGCACCAAAACCGTGATCCACGAAGTAGTTGAAATACTTGTCATAGCCCTCGCCAGCTGTCACACCGGGCTTGACCCACTCGTTGATCACCTTTTGATGGACATCCAGCAGGAAGTCGACTTCACGCCTCATTTGGTCGGACATCTTTCCAAACACAAAGGGGCGACCATAGGCGGCTGCATACCCACCGAAGTGGCAAGCCGCATCTACTGCGATCAGGTTATTCACACCCAGCTTGTTATGGCTGCTGCGGCCGATTGCGTTGCGCGTGCGAGCACCGGAGTAACTCAGGATGGGAAGGACGGACCTTCGCCACCGTTCTTGTGCAGTTCGCCGGCCAAAATCCCTTCCAGCTCATACTCTGTCATCTCGGGATTGATCTTACCCAGCGTGGCGTCAAAACCTTTCTCGGAAATAAGGCAGGCCTGCCGAACCATGGAAGTTTCCCACGCGGTCTTGTTCATGCACAGGTCGTCCATCTCGCGATCAAAACCAACGACCTCGGCACCGGGAATGGCTGCCGCGACAGCCGCATACACACCGTGAGGGATGATAGCCATATCGCCAATGGCAATACGCTTGATCTCGCTGCCGTTAGTAACTTCCTTCATCAGCGACGCAATATCGTGATAGCCTGTATCGGCGTCGCATATAAGCGGAATATTGATACACCCGGCTATCTGGTGCGCCTGCATCACCATCTCGCTCATCGTCGCGAGTCCTATATCAGGCTTACCAATAAGACTTGCCATTGCGCCGTTACCAGTCATATATACAGCATCAAAACCAACATTTTGGACTATTCGTACCCCGAGTACATCGTAAATGCCGGGGCAATAACTGCTCCCGGGCGGGCGACTATCTCCCTGAATTTTTTGCGTTGTTCATTTTGTCATATGCCACCTGAAATTTTCTACTTTATACTTCACAACGCGGAATCATCAAGGAACGCACCACAGTTAGCGGAGCTAACGAGCGCCCTGTACCGTTTCAGATAGCCCGTTACCGGGCGCAGCATTTTCGGCGTATACTCCTGCTTTCTTCGCGTAATTTCAGCTGAATCAACGCACAGTTCAATTTTGTGTGCAGGAATATCAATACTTATCATATCTCCATCCTCGGTAAAGGCAAGCAGACCTCCTGCTGCCGCTTCGGGAGAGACATGGCCTATTGATGCGCCGCGGCTAACACCAGAGAAACGTCCGTCGGTAATAAGCGCGCAACTCGAATCCAATCCCATACCTGCAAGTGCCGCAGTGGGAGACAGCATTTCGCGCATACCAGGGCCTCCACGCGGTCCCTCATAGCGTATGACCACAACATCTCCCGGCTTTACTTTTCCTTCGTACAGTCCGGCGCAGCATTCCTCTTCGCTGTCAAAGCATTTTGCGGGGCCTCTATGGACAAGCATTTCCGGCAACACGGCGCCCTTCTTTACAACAGCACCGTCCGGAGCGATATTGCCGTACAAAACAGCAAGTCCGCCCGTCTGACTATATGCATTTTCACGGGTCCGTATGACGTCCTCATCATTTATGTGCGCTTCCTTAATACGGTCCGCCCATATACCGTTAACGGTTGCCGCAGTAGGATCAACAAGGCCCATTTCGTCAAGTCGTTTCATAACGGCGCTCAAGCCGCCGGCCGCATGAAGGTCAGCAAGGAAATGATGCCCTGCCGGGTTGAGCTTAACTATATGCGGAACCGCATCGCTTATTGCGTTGACCCCTCGCAGGTCAAATTCGAGTCCGGCCTCATGCGCTATTGCAGGAAGATGCAGCATGGTGTTTGTTGAACATCCAAGTGCCATATCGCACGCTAGCGAATTTTTAATCGCTTTGTCAGTTACGATATCCCGTGGAAGCGTATTCTCCCTCACAAGCTTCATTATCTGCATACCGCTATGCTTTGCCAAGCGGATGCGATGTGAATCTACGGCAGGGATAGTGCCGTTGCCAGGAAGCGCCAGACCGAGGATTTCCGTCATGCAGTTCATAGAATTAGCCGTGAACATTCCCGCGCATGAACCGCAACCCGGGCATGCGCCGTCGGCTATTTCGTCAGCTTTGCCAGAGCTCATTTTCCCGGAGAGCACTGCAGCGGGAGCTTCGAAAGCATCGGTAAGTGCAATGCGTTTCCCGTCGATACATCCGGGGAGCATGGGACCGCCAGAGCAGAAAATTGACGGTATATTCAGCCGCAAAGCAGCCATCAGCATACCTGGAACGATTTTGTCGCAGTTCGGAATAAACACAAGCCCGTCGAACGGATGTGCCATCGCCATAATTTCTACAGAATCAGCGATATGCTCACGGCTCGGGAGAGAGTAGAACATACCTTCATGATTCATGGCTATCCCATCACACACACCGATTGCAGGAAACTCGATGGGCGTGCCGCCAGCCATGCGTATACCGGCTTTTACCGCTTCAGCAATGCTGTCCAAATGCATATGTCCCGGTATGATCTCATTTTGTGCATTTACAACGCCGATTATAGGGCGTTCTATCTCTTCATCCGTAAGTCCCAAAGCATAAAAGAGAGCTCGGTGCGGAATGCGTTCCACGCCTTTTTTCATAAAATCACTTCTCATGTTTGTCCTCCTTGAAGTTGTTGGTCATTCATTGAAATAGAGTGTTTTCGCAAGATTTATATACATACGATCACGCTTCTCGATTGCCTGCTGCCTACGCTCTCCCGAGTAATCATAGAACCCGTGGCCTGTTTTAATGCCGTAGTTACCTGCGGCAACTATGTCTTCGAGAACTGGACTGACATCTTTTCGATTGCATAGTTCTTCATTCAGATATGAGCTGATATGCTCAAACACATCTAGACCGCCCATGTCTGCTACGCCGAATGGGCCAAGAGCCGCGTACCGCAGGCCGAGCCCTGCCTTCATCACGGTATCCACATCCTCGAGCGTAGCCGCACCTGTTTCAACTATGTGCAATGCCTCACGCAATATTGCAAATTGCAGCCGGTTTATAACAAATCCGTTTATATCCTTGACAACTACCGGACTTTTACCAAGCTCAACAATAATTTTGTGCATTTTATCAACGGTATCCTGTGCAGTTTCTTTTCCAACTATGATCTCACAAAGCGGCAAAAGATGCGGTGGATTGAGCCAATGCTGCCCGACAAAACGAGACGGATTTATTACAGCTTCTGCAATGTCGGTAATATGAAGGCCAGATGTGTTAGTAGCCAAAATGGCGTCCCTACGCACGATTCCGGATTTTTCCGCCCAAAAGGCGCGCTTTGCGTCCAAATCTTCCACTATACTCTCGACGACGAGATCTGCGTCGGCAAAGCAGGTATTTTCCGTGGTGAGAACTATTTCGGAGATAATACGTTCTGAAATCTCTGGGGATATAATATTTTCTCTGACCAGTACGGACTCGTTTATTTTTATCAGTTCCTTTGCGCGGTCAAGACCTTTCTGACTGCGGTTGTACAGATATGTCTCCCAACCGCCAAGCGCATATACCTGTGCAAGTGACGCACCCATCGTACCCGCGCCCGCAAGCACAACCTTCTTCTTATTCATATTTTGGCCCTCTTTCTTTTTCAAAATAATTATCTATTCTCCGCTTCAAGCCTTCTCAATAGCTCAAGGCAGCTTTTTGCCTGCTCAAATTCAAACTCCGACGATTCTATACTGACCGTTCCGTTATAGCCGATACTTTTTAGTACGGCAAAAATCTCTCTATATTCGTCAGCATTGGCTTCCTGTGGGAATCCGCGCCAAAGATTTCTGCCGGACGTACTCAAATGAACGTGGCGTAGATACGGTGCGGCCTCTGCGGTGAGTGAATAATCCTCGCCCATTTCGGACATATGGTAAAAATCCAACACCATGCCAACGTTTTCGAGCCCAACCAGCCGTGTTATTTTGATGGCATCGGCAGTAGTATTGAGATAATTGCACATACCGGAGTGAACAGCCTCAACCAAGACTGACATACCGTACTCTCCTGCCGTAGCTGCGGTTGCCCTAATGAATCGTATGAATTGGACGTCTGCGGTCACCTTGTCCATACCTGCTGGAAGTCTTCGGGCATTTGGTGAGCCTATCCCCAGCGAGTCAATACCGAGACTCTTACCGCGTCGGCAGAGCAGTTCCGCATACCGTACGGTTTCCATATTCGAAATATTATGACCAATAATTGCAGGTTTTCCCGAGGAATATGCGTTGAAACCGACACATGGAAGCCCAGCGCGATTGCTCTCGATGCAAAGATCGGCAAATTCGCAATCTGAGAGCCGGGAGATGACAGAGCCTGAAAACTCAAAAAAATCGTACCCTGCAGCTTTGACGCAGCGAATATCTTTTTTACGCTGTATACAACATCCGAATTTCATTTGCAAATCCTCCGTTATATGCTCTTTATGGCTGAAGTATCGAACCAGCGTCCCACGCCAGTCATGCGCCCAGTTCGAGCTCTTTGATATAAAAATATATTCCCTCCGTCAACATATACGTCTACGTCCTCAATTTTTGTCAAATTATCGGTACCGTGTTCAACCAACGATCCGTAAGAAAAGGCATCCTGTTGCCTGCGTCGGTAAAGCCGCCCGCGATAGAGCCTAGTCACCTATTTTAAGTCCGTTTCTTACTCGCGGAGGGGATCGATCACCAAAGCGCATTTGTTGTACAATTCTACAGCTTACCGTTAGAATAAAACCTGCGCCACAAAAAGTCAATAGAAAAACTGAATTTCAGAATTTTAACTATTCCCCACCTGACAAATCTAGTAAATGTGCTGAAAAGCTAAAAAATACAATGAAACGACTTGACTTTCTTCAAAAGGAAGGTATTATTGAAGTGTGATTTGTCCAACAAATCAACAGCATTTGGTAAAGGAGAAGATTGACAATATGAAATACGTAAGATTCAGGATGGACAATGAGGTGCGCTATGGTATTCTTAATGGGGAAATCATAGCTGTGCTTGACGGCGATCTTTTTGGTGATTATGTGGAGTGTGGCAAAAAGGTAGAACTCAGCGCGGTAAAGCTGCTTGCGCCGTGCCAGCCCAGCAAAATCATGTGCGCCGGTACAAATTATATGTCCCATATAGTCGAATGCAAAGAAAAGATGAATCTAGATGTTGAGATTCCCGAGCATCCGCTTATTTTCAGCAAAGGCCCCAACACTATCGCAGACCCCGACCAGGATGTCATTTATCCGACTGGCGTCAACAGAGTTGACTTTGAGGGTGAACTGGGTGTTGTCATCGGTAAGAGATGCAAAAAGGCTACCCGTGAGAATGCGATGGATTATGTTCTTGGCTTCACCTGCATAAACGACATTTCTGCGCGCGATATGCAGTGGAGTGATGGGCAGTGGACACGCGGAAAGGGTTTGGATACTTTCTGTCCTATGGGTCCAATCATCACCGACGAGATAGATGCTTTTAACAGCCGCATCATTACCCGCGTCAATGGTGAGGTCTTGCAAGACGGTAACAGTAATGATCTGATTTTTGATATTCCCACGCTTATCGAATATATTACCGAGTGGATTACCCTTGAACCTGGCGATGTTATTGCTACGGGTACGCCCGCCGGAGTGGCGCCTGTAAAGGTCGGCGATATTATTGAGATCGACATTCCTGGTATAGGCGTTCTGCGCAACAAAATGATATAAAGCCCAGAGAATACAACTTTCCTCGGTCATGACTATATCACAACATTTGGCAGACTACGTTTTAGCGGTAAGTAGCAACAGTTTACCGGAAGAAGCAAAAAAAGCGGCTCGGTGGAGTTTTCTTGACGGTATGTCGTGCATGATTCTCGGCGCTGATGGCGATTCCGTGACGACTGTTATGCCGTATATTGCAGCTCATAGCAGCAGTGAAGAGTGTATTTTCCCCAATCGCAGCAAGAGCAAGATGGACGCGATTCACTGCGCTATGCTTGGTGCAATTTCTGCGCATAGTAATGATTTTGATGATATTGGGATAAGTCTCAACGGGCACCCAAGCGCTCTTCTCGTGCCGGTAACGACCTCTATCGGGCAAAAGCTGGGGCTTCCAGGCAAAGCGGTGTTGGATGCATATATTGCCGGTGCAGAGATAGACGCGATACTTGGCAAAGCTGCGTTAGCGATGGGATATGGTAAAGGATGGAATGCGACAAATTTCATAGGCATATTCGGTGCAGTTGCAGCTATCGGAAAGCTGATGGGCCTTGACAGAGACAAAATCGCCGCTGCACTGTGTATTGCTGTTAATGAAGCCTCCGGCTTTAAAGCAAATTTCGGAAGCAAAGCCAAGGATATCGCTATCGGAATGACGGCGCTAAAAGCTATATCTTCAGCAGAATATGCATCTTATGGTGTTGATGCCTGCCTTGACGCCTTTGAAGGTCCATTTGGCTTCTTTCAAAGTATGTTTGGCATGTGTAACGCACCTGCGATAAACGCACTCATTAACGAGCACAAGTCTGACTTTATTGTACCTGGAATAATTATGAAGCCATATCCCTCTTGCCGCGGAACCCATTGTGGCATAGACTGCACAGCAAAAATTATCGCCAGGAATAGTTTCACACTAGACGATGTGAGGAATGTCACATGCCGTATGGATCAGGCATCGTATGATGCCGACCGCTACTTGCGCCCGCAAACGCCTGGACAGGCAAAATTCAGCATGGCATACTGCATTGCGCGCGTGATAAGTGCTGGTGGAATAACCATTGAGGACTTTATCGGCAATGAGATACACGATAGCCGTTCGGTGGAATTTGCCAGCAAGGTAAATATCATCTGCGAACCTGAGTCTTTCCCTGACAGTCGTTTCGGAGCTGAAGTTACTATTGAGTTGAATGATGGCAATGTATACTCGGAAAAGGAATATTACGGCAAGGGGGATCCTCTTAACAGAATGTCTGACACAGAAGTATTAGATAAGCTTGCAGCCTGTTTGCGGTCTTCACTTGGCGAAGAGAAACTTGAGGAAAGGGTCGCACTGTTGTCGTCATTCGATAGAGCAGGAGATATCCGCGAAATTTTTTCCGGCATATAATAGATAACGCCATGATTGCAGTATTCCAGGAAAAATATATCTGTTGTTGAAAAGAAATACAAAAGATGATATACTGAAAAAGGGTTTATTAGATTAACTTTAGCTTCAGTGTGTCAAAGGAAACGGCATATCTGTCTGTACGGCTAATCCCCTTATCACAAAAGGTGTGGGGATGTATACTCATGCCTGCTGGCAGATAGACATTTGATCGCCGGATGCAGATAAGGAGGATTCCTTTTGCTAGAAAAAGTCGAGAAGGTGACAGCGGACGTTGTTGTCGCAGACAGGCTCAAAGCGTGGATAATTAGTAATAATCTTAAACCGGGAGATAGGCTGCCTACCGAGCAAAAGCTGAGCGAGGAGCTTGGCGTTGCACGCCACACACTCCGAGAAGGCATAAAGCGCCTTTCACAGCTTGGCATAATAGGCAGCCGCACAGGTTCAGGTATGTATGTGAAAAATGTCAGCTTCGACATTTTTTGCGAGTATATGCGTTACTTGAAAGATATCGGATACATATCGTTTGAAGACGTGTGCCAAGTCCGCCGTGATTTGGAATCCAGCATAGCCGCAGTTGCTGCACTCACAATCACACCGGAGGAAATCACCAACCTGCGCAAGCTGGTTGGCAAAATGGCAGACTGCTGTTCTTGTGATGACTTTGACGGATATGTAAGCTGCGACATTGAATTTCATACACAGATAGCCGATGCAGCAAGAAATAATCTCTACAGCGGCATCGTACACAGTCTGCACGATGTTACCGTGAATTTCATGTCCACACTTGACAGAACAACAATGGCTCGTAGTAACGAAACACATAAGGAAATAGTAGATGCACTTGAAAACAGAGATTCTGAAGCTGCACGCATGAAGTCCAAAGAGCATCTCGAATGGCTCCGTGGAGGCGAATAGGCCTGCATACCATAATTTCAAATAAAACCACCGAACTGCCGCTTGGTAGATCGGTGGTTTCATTATTGCGTAGCCATTTACAAAGTGAACAAATTATTAACTCAGAATCTGTTAAAAAATCTGAAAATATTTTTATATCTTGACACAAGCAAAAAAACAGGTATTATAGACATACAAGCTAATTTGTTCAACAAATCAGCAAATCAACACAATGAAGAGGAGACAGAAAAATGAAAAAGCCTATCGCCATAATTCTCGCCGCAATTATGATGTTCGCACTGTGCGCGTGCGGCAACACCGCTACGGATTCGTCTGATTCCGGCCCCACATATGTGTTCACATTCGGCACAGTTGACACCGACGAGCATCCCTCTACCATGTCGGCAAAAAAACTCGGCGAAATTCTAAATGAGAAAGCTCCCGGCAAGTGGCAGATCAATGTTCATCCTAACAGCACTCTTGGCGGTGCCGCTGAACTCGTTGAGTCTATCCAGATGGGCAATGTCGATATGGCTTGTCCGGCGACATCGTTCTTGGCGAACTATGTACCTTCGATTGGCGTTCTTGATTTGCCGTATATGTTCACCAACACATCGGAAGCATATGCCGTTCTTGACGGCGATGTAGGTCAACAACTCGCTGCAGACGTTGAGGCAGTTGGCATCAAGTGCCTCAGTTACTGGGAGGTCGGCTTCCGCTGCATTGCGAATAGTGCCCGTCCCATAAACTCTGTTGAAGATGTAAGCGGCCTTAGACTCAGAATTATGAGCAACGAGATTCACCAGGCCCTTTTCTCCGCGCTGGGCGTTGATCCCGTTCCTATGGGGCTTGCTGATGCGCTGGTCGCAAATCAGCAGGGTACGATCGATGGTATGGATAATCCTATGAGTGGGCTGTATACTACCTCTGTCTATGAGTTTGACAAGTACATTGCCGTTACGAATCACGTCTATACTGCCCAGGCAGTTATTATGTCCAATAAGGCATGGAGTAGCATGACGCCTGATGATCAGGCAATATTCATGGAAGCAGTCAAAGAAGCTACCGAGTTTGACCGCGAGCAGCAAGCTATCCAGACCGAGAATGCCGCCCAGGCTCTTGCGGATAAAGGCTGTGAGATCACTTATCCCGATGTCAGCGGCTTTGCAGAAAAGATGGATTCCGTTTACAGTCAGTTCCCTCAGTTCACTGATACTATCGCAGCAATCAAAGCTGCCGCTGGCGCAGTCGACTAATCGAGAAAAATGACATGGTGGTGCTGGGGAAACATATATGCTCAGCACCACCTTAACTTGATAAGGAGTATTTATATGACTAAATGCCTCTTGACGCTCAGCAACTGGATACAGAAATTTCTCCAGGGTATTTTGCTGATAATAGGAACACTGCTTACGGCAGTCAATATAGCACAGATTGTGGGCCGTGAGATCCATTTTAGCCTGCCGTGGTCTGAGCAACTCAGTACATGGCTGCTCATATGGACCATATTCCTCGGCTACCATCTTGTGATCAAGAACGATGCAGAACTCACTATTGACGCGATTCACTTTAAAAATCACACAGCACAGCTTCTTCTTGAAATCTTACGCGATTTTTTGTCGCTTACCATGATAGTCGTGTTTTTGATCGCCTCTACTCAATTTCTACAGAATTCAATGATCTACCCGCAGAAACTATCCTCTATGCCGGTGAATATGTATGTGATTTATATGGTGATGCCGGTGAGCTTTGCTCTGATGGCTCTTCAGAAGCTCACCAATATGGTTGTAAGGATCGGCAACATTGTAAAGCCCGACGCATTAGAAAACACAGTAGATAAAGGAGGTCAGGCAAAATGACAACTGTTGCGATTGTACTTATTGTATCCGTATTTGCATTTGCCGTATTAGGCGTTCCCCTAGCGTGGTCGCTCGGCTTGTCAAGCCTGTGTGCAATTTTGACGACCGGCACCATTTCACTTGGTATGTTGGCGCAAAGAATGTATACAGGCGGCGCAGTGTATGCTTTCCTGGCAATATTCTTCTTTATTTTTGCCGGCAATATCATGACATACGGCGGTCTCAGCAAACGCCTTATACGCTTTGCGAATGGACTTGTTGGTCACCATACCGGCGGTACATCCATAGTGTGTACGCTTGCCTGCACCTTTTTTGCCGCAATTTCTGGCTCGTCCATTGCAACAACTGCCGCTATCGGCGGGATGCTTTATCCGGAGCTTAAAGATTACGGCTCCCCGGATGATTATGCTGCCACGCTACCGGCAGTCGGCGGAGTACTAGGCATCGTCATCCCGCCCAGCGTCACCTTCATTGTTTATGGCACAACTCTGAATATTTCCGTCGGTAAACTGCTATTCTCAGGCGTCGTTCCTGGTATCCTTGGCAGTATAGCCTTAAGCGTTATGTGCTATATCTTTGCAAAAAAGCGCAACTATCCCAAGGGCGAAAAAATGAACCGTAAGGAATTCTGGAAAGTAGCATGGGAAGCTGGTCCTGCTCTTCTTACCCCACTTATTATTTTGGGCGGAATCTATTCCGGCTTATTCACTCCCACAGAATCTGCGGCAGTTGCCACGCTTTACAGCATAATTGCCACAAAATTTTTCTATAAAGAACTTGACTGGAGCATATACAAGCAGGCAATGAGGGATACCACCCAAACTACCGCAAACATCATGATTCTTGTCATGTCTGCAACCTGTTTCAGTTGGCTGCTTACGGTAAACAACATTCCAACAATGCTCAGCACGTTCCTCCTCAGCATTGTCCACACAAAATTTGCCTTTTGGGTCGGTGTACTCGTGCTGCTGGTATTCCTTGGAATGTTCATGGATGTTTCCACTATTATCCTCATTATTGCCCCGCTGCTTGCCCCTGTCGCGGATAGCTTTGGTATCGATCCCATACAGTTTGGCTGCATCTTCGTATTCACGCTCGCAATTGGTCAGGCCACTCCTCCTTTCGGCGCATGTCTCTTTGTTTCCAGCAGTATAAGTGGGCACGGCATCATGCGCTTAGGTCTGTTGTCGATTCCGTTTGTTCTAGTGCTTCTCTTAGTGGTCATTCTTACATGCATATTCCCTGATCTTGCGACGCTCCTGCCAAGTTTGATGGCGGCATAAATCATATTGGAATAAAATATTAAAGGTAATACTGTATGAAAATAATTGATATTAAAACATATCCTATTTGCTCAATGTCTGAAAAAGCCGCCTACTATTCTCAGGATGTAGTCGACCGCCGCATGGCTCTCATCGTTGAAGTAATTACGGATGAGGGAATTTCTGGTTGGGGCGAAGGCTTCTGCTCCGGGCAAAATCCACTCATATTAAAAGCGATCGTTGACAATGCGTATACACCGAAGCTTATCGGCAGAGACCCATTTGATAACGACGTAATTTACGAAACATTATACAACATGAGCCGATCCTACGGTCAAAGCGGCTCTGCAATAATCGCACTCTCTGCCATTGATGTTGCACTTTGGGATATAAAGGGTAAGGCTCTGAATATGCCTATCTATAAGCTTTTGGGCGGCGCTTACCGGGATGGGGTAGAACCATATGCCTCAGGTCCGTGCCGCATAGAAGGCGAAGTTTACCCGGATGCAGCGGTAGAGCAGGCAAAGCAATATGTTAAGCAGGGCTATAAAGCGATGAAATTCAAAATCGGCTTTGGCGTGAATGAAGACGTGAAGCTGATACATGCAGTTAGAGAGGCTATAGGTCCGGATATCCGGATCATGGTGGATGCGAACTGCGCATACGATGTATCGAAAGCCAAACGTATACTTTTTGATACTGCTGACGCTGATCTATACTGGTTTGAAGAACCCATTTCACCTGAAAACAGAACCGGATATGCGGAGCTGAAAAACCTCACCAAAACATATTTGGCTGCCGGCGAACAGGAGTATTCCAAGTACCACTATAAGGAATGGCTCGAAGCTCGGTCGGTAGATATTCTGCAGCCCGATTTGTGCGTTATGGGCGGCTTCACCGAAGGAAAGAAAGTCCTGGCCCTTGCGCAGGCGTATATGATTCAGCTGGTCCCCCATATGTGGGGAACCGGAATCGGTGTTGCAGCCGGATTGCAGTTTATTGCCAACATCCCTGCCACACCACTTGCACTTTTCCCTGATGAGCCGATGATAGAGTACGATCTCTCGGAAAATCTTCTCCGTGATACACTTATTGGTAAAACTATTAAAATTGAAAACGGCACAGTCAAGATTCCTCATGGCTCTGGGCTTGGGATAAAAGTTGACAGGAATGTGATTGAACGCTTCCTGATGAAGTGACATAGCATTCAAAATGAATCTCCTAGGGATACACAAACGCGAATTCAGTTTAATCAGGCCGGAGAGTTCCTCCGGCCTGATTTTTAGGTAATCGGATATCAAGCGTGAGTTATTCTGAAAAGCAAGCGGTAATGTCCCCATCCCGTGCCAAGGCAAGCATAAATAACCCTTTGTGACGGGAGAACTTAGGCAAAGCATATAAAAGAGAGCTTGAAGGACCTGCGGCAATCCGCAAGTCCTTCGATTTATGTTTCGACGGCAAACGATGCAAGCACCATTTGAGCGCATGAAAAAAGCCGGACAGAGGAAATTCCTCTGCTCTATATATCTGTGTACCACACCGGCCTTGCGGCTGTCTCAAAGCCGGTTCGGTGCGAGATCGCTACACCGCCCTGTCCGATCACATACTCGCCTGTCGGAGCATCTGCCGCTGGGCGGTTTGCCGATTGAAGGTGAATGCCGATTTTTGCCCCATGCGGAAGAAGTCGTGGAACAGGCGCAGACGCTCGTTGAGGGTGATTTCCCGTATGCCGGAATACATGTGGCCGAGGCCAGCGGTCAGGTCAGTGCCGACGCGGGCGAAGAAAGTACGGGCCTTCTCGATGCTGCGCTTGGTCACGGACACGGTAATGCTTGTCCACTACGCCAGCAGTAGATACGTCTGATACACAATATCCAAGTGCTGGTTATAGCTGTCTACCCGTTCATATCCTTTTGCTTCAGCAGCAGAAGTAGTCATATACACCTTTTTCTTTCCTACCTTATCTTCATTTTGATCCTCTCATCTAAAATGCTTAACGGTCTGCATAGGGCTGAGGATCGCCAAATATGAATCTGTACCCTCCATCAACTTCCATTGCCTCTTCCCGCGTCAGTTCGCAGAAGCCATTCATGTTTTTCAGTTCCATAATTTTTCTCCTTTGTTTTCGTTTATATCTATGCGGTCACCGTCGTGCACCGGCTTTCGAATGATATATGATAAGGCTCATGCTAATGTTTACCAGGAAAGCTATCGATACATTTCGTGCGGCAACAAAAGTGCTCAACTTTGCATATAAAGAGCATCGATAAATCTCATGATCTTCCCTGCGCGGTGTTAGTTAAATTTACCAAATATTGGATGATGTTATGTGTCGGGCTTTTTTAGGCTGTAAACCGCTGTTGCGGTGTACAGCTTGAGCCCTTGCGGTGGGGCAAACGACCTGTGCCTATGCGGAACGCGGCGGCTATGACCGCCTGCACCAGTCATTACGCAGTTCTTCACACGCAGGAGGTCACTGGTTCGAGTCCAGCAGTCTCCACCAAAAAGTTCCTGATTTCGTAAGAAATCAGGAACTTTTTTCTGTTTATATTCTCAAATAGTGACGCGGCATTTTGGCGTTTTTCGCTTGACCCAAACCGTGACCCAAAAGCAGAGAGGTCAGGAAAGCACCGGAGAGGGGCGGATGGCATCATCCGTCCCTCTCCGGCTTTTTTGTGGGCTACATGGTCTGGCTGATGACGCTGCCGATGGTGTCGGCGGCGTCACGCTTCATCCCCTCCGTGGCGTGGGTGTAGGTGCTGAGGGTAAAGCCCGCGTCGTAGTGGCCCAGCGCACCGGACAGCGTCTTGACGTCCACACCGTACTTGAGGGACAGCGTGGCGAAGGTGTGTCTGAGGTCGTGAAATCTGATGTGTTCCGCGCCGATGGCCTTCAGGATCTTCTCATGGGTGTGCCGGAAGGAGTCCGGGTCGAACATAGTGCCGGTCTTGGGCGACACGAACAGGTATGGGCTGTGGGGATGCTTGCCGTGTTCCTCCACTGGTGCTGCCATTGTGGTGATAATAATAAACATCCAGAATCTTATCCGCCAACAAGAACAGCTTGCCATCTGCGTTTTGCAGCACACGCCACTTGATCGGCTCGGTCAGATAGTCGCCGTTTCCGTCACTGCTCTGCTTGTAATTGCCGAAATAGACGCTGCTCTTCTGTGCGCCTTTAATCTGTGCTACCGGATTGCTTTGTGCTGCTGGATCGCTTGTGGTATCCGCCGCAAATGCTACTGTCGGCACCATCGTCAGCACCATTGATCGGCCTGTGATTGGCCTTTGCAGCACGAGCAGATGCGAATAGGCGTTGCCATGGCGAAATCCTACCAAAATGCGAAGTAAGGCCCCCGGGAATTACCCGGGGGCCTTCAGTCTGTCGAGGAACCCAGATTGTACTCAGGAGCAGACTGGATCTCGAACATATATGAGCGAAAAAACAGCAAAGCGAAACGAGGACAACAGATTCC
>ERZ779852.1618-NODE-1618-length-20653-cov-7.384649_pt1 | contig 20653 bp, 18 predicted proteins | sample MGYA00511559_ERZ779852 | MGnify/ENA primary metagenome ERZ779852 (study PRJEB29588, sample SAMEA2157977) | human gut metagenome | biome: human gut; feature: human-associated habitat; material: faeces | place: Denmark | collected 2008/2010 ...
AAGAACTAAATTATAAACAATTGAAAATCAGCTGGGACTAAGTGCCCAGCAGTGGGGGCAATCGTATGATAAATAAGGTGGGCAGATTCTTTTTGGCCAAAGGGGTCAAATTTGTTTGGCTTTTCCACGCTTCTTTTTATGAAAAAATATCTGTATGCAACCTAATGGGAATGTACGTTCGGTCACAACATTTGCTCTATCACTTTGTAATATCCAATAATGACGAATGTAGCGACGCAATATTGGTAATGGTTGTATTATTTTGAATGACTGCATTGTAATAGTGTTTTAATGAACGAGCAAAAGTATAAGGAGAGTTTTGCTTCGGATAGAATAAAAGGGACATTTAGTGCAAGGTGCAAGTATATATAAATATATACTTGCACCTTGCACTAACCCCAGAAGATTTATTTTCAACGATTTGTGTATTTCAAAATAAAGCAGTATCTTTGAACCCGAAAGTTAGGCAGACACACAGCGGTCAATATCAGACATTATGAACGATAGAAATCGTTACCGTTTCGTTACCTATTTGAAATTTTGGAAAAGAAAGATATTGTAGCATAAGCGGTTAGAGTTATAGGTTCAAAATCCTCCCTCTCCGCAAACTATTAAAAATCAAACATTTACAAGAACGTCCGATTATAATATATAGTCGGACGTTTTTCATTTTCATTCAGTATTCTACATCATTCCATCCTTCCATACTTCATTTCTTCTCCATTTTTATCATACTGCTTACGCTTACCAGTAGGAAGGCCAGTCAGCGTTATGCGAACCACAGCTGTACGATGAATACTTCTCTTGACTGCATCGTCGAAAGCCTCCATGTGCTTGGGCAGAAAACGCTGACTTATCAGCTTGAGAGCATGTATTTTTTCATCGTCATCTGTCACAAGTTCCGCTTTCCCAAAGGCTATTGCAGAACGATACTGAAGCGTAAAAGTACCATCTTTAGGCCCAACCGTAGGTTGGCATTTCGTGACAGCCGAAAGGCATACCTCTGGATGTACAGCCAGTGCATCGAGCTTATCACCTTCAGGCGCACAATGAAAATACCACACATTGTCGCTAGCACAAGCCAGCGAGAGCGGCACACCATAGGCCGTACCATCCGCCCTTGTAAAACTTACAGTAATGTACGGAGCCTTGCGCATTATTTCCAACGCCCAATCGCTACTCATTTCTCTGCTTACTTTTCTCATATTCTTTTTAGTATTTAGAAAATCATCCTTTCATTCCACTTTTACGGCTTACAAAAATACAATTGACACGCCAATAAACGTATAAGAACAGCTGTCAATTTGCACAAATAACACGGATAATCTCAAAAAGCAATGCTTCCCTGTCCCTAAAACAGTGTTTCGCCCATCGATAACAATGCTTTTCTCACAAAGAGGCACTTGGCTTCCGTAAAGTCCCTCTTTAGCACGCTAAAGTGGCACTTTACGACGCTAATGTAGGTAGTTGGAAACGCCAAGCAGCCACTGTTTTTTCTCCAGTTGGGAAAAAAGTTTTTCCCAACTGGAGAAAAATAGAACTAGTCATTCATTAGTATATTCCACAGAAAATCCGTAAGTTTGCCCGAACGTAAATTGCAAATGTATGCCAAACTATGATTTAATCGCCATACTGGGTCCTACAGCTTCGGGAAAGACACCTTTTGCAGCAGCTCTGGCAGCTGAATTGAAAACGGAAATCATCAGTGCCGACTCCCGACAGGTGTACCGCGGCATGGATCTGGGTACAGGGAAGGACCTGGCCGACTACAACGTAAACGGACAAGCCATCCCCTACCACCTGATAGACATTGCCGAGCCGGGCTACAAGTACAACGTCTTCGAGTTCCAGCGCGACTTCCTGACGGCTTACGAAGATATCCGCCACAGGGGTATGATACCCATCGCCTGCGGAGGGACGGGGCTCTATCTGGAAGCTGTGCTGAAAGGCTACCGCCTGCTGCCCGTACCCGAGAACCCTGAGCTGCGCGCCCGCCTGGCAGACAAATCGCTGGAAGAACTGACTGAACTGCTGAAAACCTACAAGACCTTGCACAACACAACGGACGTGGACACAGCCAAACGAGCCATCCGCGCCATCGAAATAGAAGAATACTACCTGCACACCCCCGTGGACGAGCGTTCGTTTCCCCAGCTGAAAAGCCTCATCATCGGCGTGGACATCGACCGCGACCTGCGCCGCGAAAAGATAACCCGCCGCCTGAAGCAGCGACTGGACGAAGGTATGGTGGACGAAGTGCGCCGCTTGCTGGAACGGGGTATCGCAGCAGAAGACCTCATCTATTACGGACTGGAATACAAATACCTGACCCTCTACGTCACAGGCCAGCTGACTTACGACGAGATGTTCCACGGACTGGAAACCGCCATCCATCAGTTTGCCAAGCGGCAGATGACATGGTTCAGAGGCATGGAACGGCGCGGCTTTACCATACACTGGATGGACGCACGCCTGCTCATGGAAGAAAAGATTGCGTTTGTCAAAGGAAAACTCACAGAGAATTTGTAAATTTGCAAGTGACAACGGCAGGAAAGAGGCTTCCTTCCTCTCCTACTGCCAAACAATAAGGACAAAGAAGCTATGACGAAATCACCCGAAAAATGGGGGGTGATATACAACCCCAAAGCCGGCACACGCAAAGTGCAGAAACGGTGGAAAGAAATCAAGGAATACATGGACAGCCGGAACGTGGCTTATGACTACGTACAATCCGAAGGGTTCGGCTCGGTGGAACGTTTGGCCGGCATTCTGGCCAACAACGGTTACCATACCATCGTCATCGTGGGTGGCGACGGCGCCCTGAACGATGCCATCAACGGCATCATGAACTCCGATGCTCCCGACAAAGAAAACATCAGCCTGGGCATCATCCCCAACGGCATCGGCAATGACTTTGCCAACTACTGGGACATGAGCGATGACTATAAAGAGGCTGTAGACTGCATCATCCACGGGCGACGCAGACGTATCGACGTAGGTACATGCTACTATTACGACGGACAGAAACACCTGACACGCTACTTTCTGAACGCCATCAACATCGGCCTGGGAGCACGCATCGTAAAGGTAACCGACCAGTGCAAACGATTCTGGGGCGTAAAGCCATTGTCATACTTCATGGCCTTGCTGTCGCTCATTTTCGAACGCAAGCTTCATCGCATGCACCTGAAGATAAACGGCGAACACATCCGCGGACGTATCATGACGGTTTGTATCGGCAGTGCACGTGGTTATGGACAAGTGCCGAGTGCCGTCCCCTACAACGGTTGGCTGGACGTTTCTGTCATCTACCGTCCCGAACTTCGCCAGCTGCTCAGTGGCCTGTGGATGCTGATACAAGGACGTATCCTGAACCACAAGGTAGTTCACCCCTATCGTACTCAACACGTCAAAGTGCTTCGTGCGCAGAATGCGGAAGTCGACCTGGACGGACGTATTCTTGACCGCCACTTCCCGCTGGAAATCGGTATCCTGCACGAAGCCATTACGCTGATTATACCCGAATAAGAGACGAATTACAAGCCGATAATCACTAAAAAAATCTCTCTGGCGTGTGACTTTCGGCCACCGCCTTCGACTGATACATACAGAAAAACTTAAAAATTGAGTTATGAGACATTTATTCAAGAAAACCATCCTGGCCGCAGTCATCGTCTGCGGTAACATGGGAATCCTTTTCGCCCAGCAGATGCCACCCGTCCCCATGGACGCACAGGTACGCGTGGGCAAGTTGGACAACGGACTGACCTATTACATCCGTCACAACGAAAAACCCGAAAACCGTGTTGAATTTCATATCGCACAGAAAGTAGGTTCCATCCTCGAAGAGCCACAACAACGCGGACTGGCACACTTCCTGGAGCACATGGCCTTCAACGGTACGAAAAACTTCCCCGGCGACGAACGTGGCCTGGGTATCGTACAATGGTGCGAAACGAAAGGTATCAAATTCGGTGTGAACCTCAACGCCTATACCTCGGTGGATGAAACTGTTTACCGCATCAGCAACGTCCCCAGTACGGATGCATCCGTAGTAGACTCCTGCCTGCTCATCCTGCACGACTGGAGCAACGCCATCCTGCTGGCCGACAAGGAGATTGACAAGGAACGCGGCGTCATCCGCGAAGAGTGGCGCAGCCGCAACAGCGGCATGCTCCGCCTCTACACCGAAGCGCAACCCGTCATCTACCCCGACTCCAAGTACAGCGACTGTATGCCCATCGGCAGCATCGACGTCATCAACAACTTCCCCTATCAGGACATCCGCGACTACTACGCCAAATGGTATCGTCCCGATCTGCAGGGTATCATCATCGTGGGTGACATTGACGTAGACCAGATGGAAGCCAAAATCAAGTCGGTATTTGCTGACGTGAAGAAGCCCGTCAACCCAGCCGAACGTGTCTACTATCCCGTACCCGATAATGCCGAACCCCTTATATATATAGGTAAGGACAAGGAGATAGACAGTCCGAGCATCGACATCTACTTCAAGCACGATGCCACGCCCGACTCCATCAAGGGAACTATGGCCTACCTGGTGCAGGACTACCTGATGAGCACCATCACCATGATGCTGAATGAGCGTCTGAGCGAACTGGCACAGAGCGCCAACCCGCCCTACGTAAATGCCGGCAGTTATTATGGCAACTTCTTCCTGTCCAAGACCAAAGAAGCCTTCAACATCTCTGGTACGGCCAAAGACAACGGTCTGAAGGAAACTTTGACCGCTCTGCTGACGGAAGTAGAACGTATGCGCCGCTATGGATTCACGGAATCGGAATATGCACGTGCCCGTGCAAACATCCTGCAACGTATTGAGTCTTCCTATAACGAACGTGCCAACACGAAGAATGATTCGTACGTAAACGAGTGCATCCAGCACTTCCTCGACGCTGAGCCTATGCCAGGCATCGAATACGAATATACTGTCTTCAACCAAATAGCCCCCAACATTCCTGTGGCTCTGGTAAACCAGATTGTACAAAGCGAACTGATTCCTGACAACAACGAGGTGGTCATCATCTCCGCCCCCGACAAAGAAGGCGAAGTAATCCCCACTAAGGAAGAAGTGCTGGCACAGCTGAACGGCATGAAACAACTCGACGTAAAACCCTACGAAGACAAGGTAAGCAACGAACCGCTGATGAAGGAAGCTCCCAAAGGCGGCAAGATCGTATCGGAAAAGGCTGACGCCATCTATGGCACAACGGAACTGACCCTGTCGAACGGTGTGAAGGTTTACGTGAAGAAGACTGACTTCAAGGCTGACGAAATCCGCATGAGCGCTTTCAGTCTGGGTGGAACAAGTCTGCTGCCCGACAGTGACAAGCTGAACTTCAACCAAGGCATTCTGAACGGCGTAATCTCTGCCGGCGGACTGGGTGACTTCAGCAACGTGGAACTTACGAAGATGCTGGCCGGCAAGAAAGTATCGGTAGACGCAGGTGTAGGCGGTACACAAGAATACGTACACGGCAACTGCTCACCCAAAGATTTTGAAACGATGATGCAGCTCACTTACCTGAGCTTCACAGCTCCACGCAAGGATATGGAAGCTTTTGCCTCTTTCAAGACACGTCTGAAAGCACAGCTGGAAAATGCAGCAGCCAACCCGCTGTCGAGCATCAACGACACCATCACCTCGATGATGTACGGCAACCATCCGCGCTATCTCTCGCTGAAGCCTGAACTGATCGACCAGATCGACTACGACCGCGTTCTGCAAATCTACAAGGAACGTTTCGCCAATGCAGGCGACTTCACCTTCTTCCTCGTTGGTAACATCGATCTGGAACAAATGAAGCCGCTCATCGAACAATACCTCGGCGCTCTGCCCTCTACTGGTGCTAAAGAAACTGTACGCGACAACCACATGGATATCGCCAAGGGCATTCTGAACAAGACATATGCCAAAGAACAGCAAACACCGATGGCCACTGTCTTCATGCTCTACAGCGGTGACTGCAAATATGACCTGAAGAACAATCTGCTGATGAGCTTCCTGACACAGGCACTCGACATGGTTTACACGGAGGAAATCCGCGAAAAAGAAGGCGGTACATACGGCGTCAGCTGCTACGGAGGGCTGAACAAATACCCGACGGAAGACATGATGATGCAGATTGTATACCAGACAGACCCTGACAAATTCGAAAAGCTGAATTCCATCATCGATCGTGAAATGAAAGAAATGGCTACCGAAGGTCCGAGCGACGAACACATGCAGAAAATCAAGGAGTATATGCTGAAAAAGTATAACGACAACCAGAAAGAAAACAGCTACTGGGTAAACAATCTGAAAGAATATTTCTGCAACGGTGTGGACAATACCAAAGACTACGTAGAAACGATCAATGCCATCAGCAAAGCAGACGTACAAAAGTTTGCTGCCGACCTGCAAAAGCAGGGCAACAAGATTACAGTGGTGATGACCGTACCCGACAAGAAGTAATACTAAAAGGAAAGCCCTACATAAAATAACAGGCACGGATGACACGGAAAGACAACGGAATGGCATAGCAAATCCGTAAAATCCGAGTTATCCGTGCCTTTTTTCATACCAAACATTTACATGCAATCATGAACTTGTTTCTCGAACTACGCCGACATGGCAAGCTGGCCGACAAACGCCATCCCATGTACGACAAAAACAAATTCGGCCGTTTTTGGATGTACCTCATGGCCGCCTTCTGGGCCGGGTATCTGATATTCTTCGGCACAACTTTTGCTTTTGCCCTGAGTGAAGAGTCGCGCGAGCCCTACCAGATCATCAACGGGGGACTCATCATCATCCTGGCGCTCGACTTCCTCATCCGTTTTCCTTTCCAAAAAACACCTACGCAGGAAATGAAACCCTACCTGTTGCTTCCCATTAAACGCAACAGGCTGATAGATTGTCTTCTACTTCGTTCTGGGCTGAGTACGTTCAACCTCTTCTGGCTGTTCTTCTTTGTACCGTTGGCTATCATCACCGTAACGCGTTTCTATGGCGTGACAGGCGTTGTTACCTACAGTATCGGCATCTGGCTGATGATGGTGATGAACAACTATTGGTTCCTGCTGTGCCGCACACTGATGAACGAACGCATCTGGTGGACTTTCCTTCCGCTTGCTGTTTATGGCGCTATCGGCTGTGCCCTGTTCATTCCTGACGACAGCCCCTTGTTCGACTGGGCCGTAACATTAGGCGAAGGCTTCATTACAGGCAATGTATTCAGCTTTCTCAGCGTGATAGTCGTCATCATTGCTCTATGGTTCGTTAACCGCAAAGTGATGCAGGGGCTGGTGTACAGCGAACTAAACAAAGTAGAAGATACGACTGTGAAGGTGCGCAGCGTGTCGGAATACCGCTTCCTGGACCGCTACGGTGAAATAGGAGAATACATGCGCCTGGAGTTGAAGCTGCTGCTACGCAACAAAGTATGCAAAGCCTCACTACGTTCCATTGTTATCATCGTACTGATGTTCAGCGGTATCCTCAGCTTTTCGGATATCTACGACTCTGACGGCATGAAAAACTTCATCATGGTGTACAACTACGTCATCTTCGGCATCATGTTCCTGCTCAGTATCATGAGTTACGAAGGTAACTACATTGATGGACTGATGAGCCGCAAGGAATCTATCTACTCGCTGCTGCGTGCCAAGTACATCCTTTATAGCGTAGCTATTCTGATTCCCTTCCTGCTGATGACACCTGCTATGGTGACAGGCAAGCTGACCGTTGTCAGTTGCCTGGCTTGGGCACTGTTTACCGCCGGAGCCATCTATTTCTGCCTGTTCCAGTTGGCCGTATACAACAACCGCACGCTGGACTTGAACACCAAACTGACCAATCGCCAGAATATGGGAACAGGACTGCAGAATCTCATTTCGTTTGCAGCCTTCGGCTTACCTTTGTTGCTAAATTTCGTTCTCAAAATATGGCTGGGCGAAAATACCACTAATATCATCCTGATTGTCGTAGGACTGGGCTTCATCCTCACCTCGCGCTTCTGGTTGAAAAATATCTATCATCGCTTCATGAAACGACGTTATAAAAACCTGGAAGGATTTCGTGACAGCCGGCAGCGATAAAAGACAAATATCAGAAATATAAAATATCAATTACTAAATATTGAGCTTACATTGTTCTTGACTATGATACAGATTAACTCATTACAGAAATTATTCGGTGAAAAGAAAGCCGTCGACATAGAAAACTATACAATCAACCAGGGCGAAATGCTCGGACTTGTGGGCAACAACGGCGCAGGAAAGACTACTCTCTTCCGCCTTATTCTGGACTTGCTGCAAGCCGACCGCGGCAACGTCTGCATTGACGGAACCGACGTCAGCAAGAGTGAAGACTGGAAAACCTTTACAGGTGCCTTCATCGACGACGGCTTCCTCATTGACTACCTGACACCCGAAGAATACTTCTACTTCATCGGCCGTATGTACGGGCTGAAAAAGGAAGAGGTAGACGAACGCCTCCTGCCCTTCGAACGTTTCATGAACGGCGAAGTAATGGGGCAGAAGAAATTTATCCGCAACTACTCCATGGGCAACAAGCAGAAAATAGGCATCATCTCGGCTATGCTTCCCCATCCACGCCTACTCATTTTGGACGAACCGTTCAATTTCCTGGATCCCTCATCACAAGCCATAATCAAGCACTTGCTGAAACGCTACAATGAAGAGCATAACGCTACTGTTCTTATCTCAAGCCACAACCTGAACCACACGGTAGACATCTGCCCCCGCATCGCCCTGCTGGAACACGGCATCATCATCCGTGACATTGACAATGCCAACGGTTCAGCAGAAAAGGAACTGGAAGATTACTTCAACGTAGGTGTCAAAGAAGAAGAACTGGCCGAAGAAGAGGAGGCACAACCATTATCCACAACTGACGAACCGGAAGTACAAGAAGTACAAAAAGACGAGAAGGCGAAAGCATAATGAAATGCCTGTACAGACTATTACTCCCTGCAATACTGCTGCTCTGTCTAAGTGCCTGCCATACATCGACTCCTCGACTAGACTATCGGGCCTTAGCTCGTGCCTCAGTAAAGCTGGGTATAGACATCGGCCCCAAGGATAACCATCACCTGTATCTCACCGCCGCCGAATGGATAGGGACCCCCTACCGTAGCGGCGGGCACACTCAAAAAGGAACAGATTGCTCGGGTATGACGGGAGAAATCTATCGGAAAGTATACCATATGCGTCTTCCACGCAGCACCAGTGAGCAAATGAAAGCCTGCCGAAAAGTCTCGCGTCGGGAATTGAAAGAAGGTGATCTCGTATTCTTCCACAATGGAAAATCACGAAAAAAAGTTACCCACGTAGGCATCTATCTGAAAGACGGATACTTTGTACATGCTAGTACCAGCCGGGGAGTCATTGTCAGCCACCTTGACGAGGCCTATTACCGCCGCTGCTGGCTACGCGGCGGACGCCCCTGAATCATTTGCATTTCTTAAAATCAGCAATCAATCCCTCACGCATCCAGTTGGCCAGTGCCTGACGGTTGTCACTGATGACAAAACGGCGCTGGTCAAAGCTATTCTGAATATTTCCCAACTCTACAAATAATGCAGGAGGAGTAGAATTAAGCAATACATAGAGATTACGACTGCTCACCGTCCCTTCGAAACCACGATTGGGTTGATGGCGGTCATACTTACGCTCGAACGTATTCTTCATGCCGCGAGCCAATTGCTCGCCATATTTGCTACCTGGAGCATGATAAAAGAATACATCGGTCTGAGCCCGCTTACTACGGCTATCCACATGGAGAAATACCGAACGACAATACTTGTATTTCTGTCGGTCTTTGCGATAGAGTTCATTGATTTTCACACAACGCTGTTTCAGACGTTCGACCTGATTGAGTGGAATAGGATCGCCCATACATGTCTCCCGTTTGCTATTCTTCAGATAATTATCATTACGGATACCGTCTTTCTTATCTTGGATGATAATATGTACTTCGGCACCTTCCTGCATCAGATTACGCGCCAAGCGCAGGGCTACATCATAGGCATACTCATCTTCATGCAACTCATGGCCATTCAGACGCCCTATAGCCCCTGGATCGGGACCACCATGTCCACTGACAATGTAAAAGCAAGCACCGTCCAAGCTACTGCCCGTCACATCGACATGCGAAAGTTTCTTGCCGAACAAGGGTTCCTTAATTTGCCGCTTTTTAGCAGTAACAGACTGTTTTCCTCCCTCTTTCAACGGAGGAAGCACATAACGTACTCCCAATATCAGTTCTTTCTTGCCTTTCAGTTTCTTTTCATTCAGCCGCAGGAATTCACGGTAATAAGCCTGTCCGGAACGATGATTACGCTGCAAAAATGAAGAGATTCCCTCGCCTCTGCGAGGAGTATCGGTGGTCTGCTGGGCCACTGCAGAAAGGGTGAATAGGGCCAATATCAAAGGAAGTAAAATATGTCTCATTCTATTAAATCCACTAAAAATCCGGTTTCAGCCGACAAATTTACAGTATTTTCCGTACTTTTGCGAGAAATAAGTGCATATAAATAACCCAAAACTATACAATTATTCGATTATGACCAAGCGATTCAAACCCGAAACCCTGTGCGTACAGGCCGGCTGGTCTCCCAAAAAAGGAGAACCCCGCGTACTCCCCATCTATCAGAGTACAACTTTCAAATACGATACCAGCGAACAGATGGCTCGCCTCTTCGACCTGGAAGACAGCGGATACTTTTATACCCGCCTTCAGAACCCTACAAATGATGCAGTAGCTGCTAAAATCGCAGCATTGGAAGGTGGCGTAGCTGCCATGCTGACTTCAAGTGGACAAGCTGCCAACTTCTATGCCGTCTTCAACATTTGCCAGGCAGGCGACCACTTTGTATGCTCATCATGTATTTATGGTGGGACATTCAATCTTTTCGGTGTAACAATGAAAAAGCTGGGCATTGACGTGACTTTCATCAATCCCGATGCATCGGAAGAAGAGATTTCTGCCGCTTTCCGCCCCAACACCAAGGCACTGTTTGGCGAAACCATTTCGAATCCCACACTCGAGGTTCTTGACATCGAAAAGTTTGCCCGCATTGCTCATAAACATGGAGTTCCTCTGATTGTAGACAACACCTTCCCTACCCCTATTAATTGCCGTCCGTTTGAATGGGGAGCCGACATCGTAGTACACTCCACAACGAAGTACATGGACGGACATGCCACAAGCGTAGGCGGATGTATCGTAGACAGCGGTAACTTCGACTGGGATGCCCATGCCGACAAATTCCCCGGTCTCTGCACTCCTGATGAATCATACCATGGACTGACCTATACAAAAGCTTTCGGTAAAATGGCCTACATCACCAAAGCTACAGCCCAATTAATGCGTGATTTAGGCAGCATCCAATCACCGCAGAACGCCTTTCTGCTAAACCTCGGACTGGAAACACTGCACCTGCGTATGCCGCAACATTGCAAAAATGCACAAGCCGTAGCCGAATACCTGTCTAAGAATAACAAAGTAGCGTGGGTAAACTACAGCGGCCTACCAGGTGATAAATATTATTCACTGGCACAAAAATACATGCCAAACGGATCATGTGGTGTGGTAACTTTTGGATTAAAAGGCGGACGCGACGTTGCTATCAAATTTATGGACTCACTAAAATTGGCAGCCATCGTTACCCATGTAGCCGACGCCCGCACCTGCGTACTCCATCCAGCCAGTCATACACACCGTCAATTAACAGACGAGCAACTGATGGAAGCCGGTGTACGTCCAGACCTTATCCGATTCTCTGTCGGTATCGAAAATGCCGAAGATATTATTGCTGACATCGAGCAAGCATTAAACGCATAGAATCATAGAACAAATACTAAAAACGAATATGGGAAAGATTACGAAAGAAGCCGCTTTGCTCTATCATTCAATGGGCAAACCGGGAAAAATTGAAGTGGTGCCCACCAAGCCTTATACCACACAAACCGACCTCTCGCTGGCTTATTCACCCGGCGTAGCCGAACCCTGTCTGGAAATAGAGAAAAATCCACAGGATGCCTACAAATACACAGCCAAAGGAAATCTGGTAGCCGTTATTTCTAACGGTACTGCCGTACTCGGGCTGGGAGACATCGGCGCCCTGAGCGGTAAACCCGTAATGGAAGGCAAAGGATTGCTCTTCAAAATCTATGCAGGTATTGATGTATTCGACATCGAAGTAAATGAAAAGGACCCCGAGAAATTCATCCAAGCCGTAAAGGCTATTGCCCCTACTTTTGGAGGAATCAATCTGGAAGATATCAAGGCACCTGAATGCTTCGAAATAGAACGCCGACTGAAAGAAGAATTGGATATTCCCGTAATGCATGATGACCAGCACGGAACAGCCATCATCTCAAGTGCAGGACTGTTGAATGCACTCGAAGTAGCTGGCAAACGAATTGAAGACGTACGCATCGTAGTGAACGGTGCCGGAGCATCAGCCATTTCGTGCACCAAACTGTATGTTTCGTTAGGCGCCCGCCGCGAAAACATCCTGATGCTGGACAGCAAAGGAGTCATTACAAGCGATCGTGAAAATCTGACTGAACAAAAACGCTTCTTTGCTACGGACCGCCGCGATGTACACACATTGGAAGAAGCCATTAAGGGAGCCGACGTTTTCCTCGGTTTGTCCAAAGGCAATGTGCTAACACAGGACATGGTACGCTCGATGGCAGACCATCCTATCGTCTTCGCCCTGGCCAACCCCACACCGGAAATCTCTTACGAAGACGCTATGGCTGCCCGGCCTGATGTGCTGATGTCGACTGGCCGCTCAGACTATCCCAACCAGATCAACAACGTCATCGGCTTCCCCTACATTTTCCGTGGTGCATTGGACACACACGCCAGTGCTATCAACGAAGAAATGAAAATTGCTGCCGTACACGCTATTGCCGACCTGGCCAAGCAACCCGTACCCGACGTAGTAAACGAAGCCTACCATGTGAATAATTTCACTTTTGGTCCCGAATACTTCATCCCGAAACCCGTCGACCCACGTCTCATTACAGAAGTGTCGTGCGCCGTGGCCCGTGCCGCCATGGAGAGTGGAGTAGCCCGCAAGAATATCGAAGACTGGGATGCCTACTGCCTGCAGTTGCGTGAACTGATGGGTTACGAAAGTAAACTCACCCGCCAGCTCTACGACACGGCACGCCGCAATCCACAACGCGTAGTTTTTGCAGAAGGTATCCACCCCAATATGTTGAAAGCTGCTGTTGAAGCTAAAGCCGAAGGTATCTGTCATCCTATTCTGCTGGGCAATGATGAAGCCATCATGAAATTGGCCAAGGAACTGGATCTCAGCCTAGAAGGTATTGAAATTGTCAACCTGCGTCACCCCGATGAAGCTCCGCGCCGTGAACGTTATGCCCGCATCCTGTCTGAAAAGCGTGCCCGCGAAGGTGCGACCTACGAGGAAGCTAACGATAAAATGTTCGAACGCAACTACTTCGGCATGATGATGGTCGAAACAGGTGAGGCAGATGCTTTCATCACCGGACTCTACACCAAATACAGCAACACCATCAAGGTAGCTAAGGAAGTAATCGGCATCCGTCCCGAATACAAACATTTCGGTACCATGCACATCCTCAATTCCAAGAAGGGTACCTACTTCCTGGCCGACACGCTCATCAACCGTCATCCCGACACGGATACGCTGATTGACATCGCCAAGTTGTCGGAACACACTGTGCGTTTCTTCAACCATACTCCGGTGATGGCCATGCTGAGCTACTCCAACTTCGGTGCCGACACGGAAGGAAGTCCTGTCAAGGTACACGAGGCCGTAGACTACATGCAACAGCACTATCCCGAACTGGCTATCGATGGCGAAATGCAGGTGAACTTTGCCATGAATCGCGAAATGCGTGACAAAAAGTATCCTTTTACCCGTCTCTTTGGCAAGGATGTCAATACGTTGGTATTCCCCAACTTGAGTTCAGCTAATTCAGCTTACAAACTACTGCAGGCAATGGATACAGACGCCGAACTCATCGGTCCGATACAAATGGGTCTGAACAAGCCTATCCACTTTACAGACTTCGAAAGTTCGGTACGTGACATTGTGAACATTACTGCCGTGGCTGTCATCGACGCCATTGTCGACAAAAAGAAAGCGAAACAATGAGAAAACCGCTTTCTAAATCACAAATAGTTTGCATCACGCTTCTTTGGGCGTTACTTTGCTACTATGTATTAGTATACAGCGAACGAATTGACGGTCCTGTCATCCTAATGATACTCATTTCGGCAGCATTGGTGTTCATTCCTGTCATCCAGTCACTGAAGAAGCGGTAAAAACATATCGTTTTTCTACTAAAAGCGAGATAAAACAAAAAAAATGACGTTTTATCTCGCTTTTTATTTATAAATTGTTTGCACTTATCATTTTTATATATACATTTGCAACCGCAAGTAATAAAACAACTAATAAAACAAAGATTATGAATGCAGCTAAGGTATTAGAAGATTTAAAAAGACGGTTTCCCAATGAACCTGAGTATCATCAAGCCGTAGAAGAGGTATTAGGTACAATCGAAGAAGAGTACAACAAACACCCCGAATTCGAGAAAGCTAACCTGATTGAACGTCTGTGTATTCCTGATCGTGTATACCAGTTCCGCGTCACTTGGGTTGATGATAAAGGCAACGTACAAACCAATATGGGTTACCGTGTACAACATAACAATGCCATCGGCCCGTACAAAGGTGGTATCCGTTTCCACTCATCTGTAAACCTGGGCATTCTGAAGTTCCTGGCTTTCGAGCAGACTTTCAAAAACTCACTGACTACCCTTCCGATGGGTGGTGGAAAAGGTGGTTCAGATTTCTCTCCGCGTGGCAAGAGCAATGCTGAAGTGATGCGTTTCTGCCAGGCTTTCATGCTGGAACTGTGGCGCCACATTGGTCCGGATGTAGATGTACCTGCTGGTGATATAGGTGTAGGTGGCCGTGAGGTTGGTTTTATGTTCGGCATGTATAAGAAGCTGACCCGCGAATTCAGTGGCGTATTGACCGGTAAAGGCCGTGAATTTGGTGGTTCACTAATCCGTCCCGAAGCTACGGGTTATGGTAATGTATACTTCCTGATGGAAATGCTGAAGACCAAAGGAATGGATCTGAAAGGTAAGACAGTACTTATCTCAGGATCAGGTAACGTAGCCCAATATACAGCTGAAAAGGTATTGCAACTGGGCGGTAAGGTATTGACCATGTCCGACTCCGACGGTTACGTTTACGACCCCGAAGGTATCGACCGCGAAAAACTGGACTACATCATGGAACTGAAAAATCTGTACCGTGGTCGTATCCGTGAATATGCAGAACAATATCCTGGCGTGAAATACGTAGAAGGAGCTCGTCCTTGGGGTGAGAAAGCAGATATTGCACTTCCATCTGCCACGCAGAATGAAATCAACGGAGACGATGCCAAGAAGTTGATCGCCAATGGTGTGATTGCAGTATCCGAAGGAGCCAACATGCCTTCTACACCGGAAGCAATCCGCGTTTTCCAAGAAGCCAAGATCCTCTACGCTCCGGGTAAGGCTGCCAATGCAGGTGGTGTATCGGTATCGGGTCTCGAAATGACTCAGAACTCTGAACGCCTGTCATGGAGTGCTGAAGAGGTAGATGCAAAACTGCATTACATCATGGAAAACATCCACGAAAACTGCGTGAAGTATGGCACGGAACCCGACGGATACGTAAATTATGTAAAGGGTGCCAACATTGCCGGTTTCATGAAAGTGGCAAATGCCATGATGGCTCAAGGAATTGTATGATGCGAAATAAACAAGCCATAGTTACAACATACAACTTAAACAAGGAAAAAAGCGGGAGGCAGCGATACCTTCCGCTTTTTCTTTATACAATATTCCATCCTATTGTACTTATTTCCATTTGCTCAAACCTCGGAAGGACGTAACTTAGCCGCATAAATAATCAAGATTAGACCTACAATGAAAAACAAACTGTTACTGCTGCTACTTTTATGGACAGCAACCATCCAAGCTCAAACCCTCCCCCTGCAACTTCCAGAAGGAGCAGGAACCTTACGGTTGGGAGTGGTCTGCGGTGAGGAAAGTCGATGGCTAGACCAATGCAAAGTGAAAAACAAAGGAAAACATTACACGGTAAAAGACAAACTGTGGAAAGGAGGTAAAGTAGAACTAACCATCTGTTCACTGACCGACACACAAGGAATCATTCTGAAGGCCACAGCCGAAAATCTACCATCTGACGCTCGCCTGTGCTGGGCTTTCGGTGCTTGTGATGACAAAGTTGTAAAGACGGAACAAAACGATGCAATCCCCACAGACGCCTGTCACGACAATGTGTTCTGTACCGAAGGAAATGCATTTACCGTCTACTACGGTGAGGTGATGAGACTGAGAACTGTACACGGTGTGATGCCCGACGGTCCCGAACCCATCCTCTGCGATGCCCATCAGCAGAACAATCCCCTGACACTCTACCGTTCAGGCAAAAAGACAGATGCTCCCGTAATCGCTGCCCTACGCACCTGGCAAGAAGGAGAGACTCTCTACTTTTGCCTGTACAAACAAAACGCCAAAGCCGACTATAACCACTTTATGTTACCAGCCCTTTTTGACAAAGAAATCAAAAACAACCCATGATGAAACATTTGTATCTTTCCCTGTTCCTGCTGCTGACGTATCTGCCAGCCAACGCGCAGGATTACAAAGTCTACCAGTTTGCAGCCGATGAAGTCCCCGTCCTGGACGGTGATACCCGCGACTGGTCCTGTGTACCCGACAGCTATACCATAACTGAAGCCGCAATGAAAGAAGACGAAGGTAAGCATGCCGCTCCAAACACCGAAACCTTGCAGATCAGCGTAAAGGTAGGTTGGTGTGCCGAAACCCAGAAATTGTATTTTCTCTACGAAGCCTGGGACAACTACTGGCGCTTCAATGAAAACTCGCTGAATACGGACATTTTCGAAGTAGTAGTGGACGGTGACTGCTCAGGAGGCCCGTTCATCGACCGCTTCCACCCGACTGCTCCTAAAGATGTCTGGCAGGCCTGGTTCAAGTTTCATGGCTGCCACGCACAGAACTACCACATCTTCACACCACCCCACGGACGCGACTGGTGCATGCTTTGGGGACCACAAGTGTGGCTGAAGCAGAAACCCTACGCCGACTACGCCTACCACTATGACTTTCGTGAAGGCGAAGCCGGCAAACTGACGCTGGAATTCTACATCACTCCCTTCGACCATGCCGATGCCGACGGGCCGGAATTCTCCCGTCCAACCGTCCTCAAAGAAGGCAATGAAATAGGTCTCTGCTGGGCTGTAATCGACTGGGATGCCAACCCCACTTCGAAAGACGGTTTCTGGAATCTGTCCGACGAGCATACCATGTACGGAAATGCCTCTTACTTGAAACGATTTACCTTAATGCCCCTACAATGATGAAAAAGATATTGTTCCTGCTGCTCTGCCTCTGCACGGCAGCAATCCAAGCCGACGTATATAATGTAAAAGACTACGGTGCCAAAGCCGACGGAAAGACTATAGACAGCCCCGCTATCAACCGTGCCATCCAGGAAGCAGCCGCCAATGGCGGAGGTACCGTCTACTTGCCCGCCGGCAACTATGCCTGCTACTCCATCCGACTGGCCAGCCACGTCCATCTGCTGATGGAACAAGGCACCGTGATTACAGCCGCCTTCCCTTCCGCTACCGATGGCTATGACGAAGCCGACGGACAGCGTACGCCGCCCGAACAAGAGAAAGTATATCCCGAACCATGGATGTTCGGCACCATTCCTGCCAAAGGCTTCTACATCCGCCATGCCCGCAACATCCGGCTGGACAATGTACACTTCCACTACGAGCAGCCCGACGGCCGGCCACTGATGGTCACGGACGACGCTACCGGCATCACCTACCGCAACATCACGTCGGACGGAAAAGTCTACGAGCCCTGAGCCAACCGACCTCCACACGGAAAACGTCAAGCTGAGGGTTAGCGAACCCAAGCTGACGTTTAAGTCGCTGAAGCTGACGTCTATCCATTTTGTTACATTCTTTATCAAAAATGTTTCATGTAACCCTGATGACAGGGAATGAAACATTTTTTTTATCCTTCCTGCGAACGACTGCATACATTTGCACAGGCCTTCAGGCAAAACGCCCGATGACCGAAAAGCGAGACTTCAATTATTAACTTATTAAATAACGTACCATGAAAACAGGTATGAAAAGACATGCAGTATGCTATCGCGCCGCAGCAGCTTTTTTGTTGCTCGGATTGACTTGTGGAAACATTTCCGCACAAGAAGAAAAGAAATCATCGGAACAGCCACAAACGGAAAGCTCCAGTAAAGAGGAGGAAAACCGTAACGTGATGCTGAACGCCGCCAGTGCCAACGGTCCACGTGAAATCCAGATCGGACTACCCTCGGCCGACGTCAATGTATTGGAAAACGGCATTCCCGTCACTTACGCTACCAATCCTCATTCAGTCAACTCCCTTTGGCGTGCCGACGCCAGCCTGAACCACGTGGGACTGCTGAAAATTTCGGAGACAGCCATCACTACCGGAAACATCGGATACGCCGTCAACTCCTTCACCCAGCTGGGGCAGAAAGGCTTTCACGGCACCCTGAACTACAAGAGCAACCACTTCGGCATGCAGGAGTTCTCGCTCAACGTGAACGGCGACATCGCCCGTGACTGGTATTACAGCGGAAGCATCTACCAGGACTTCGACCCGGGAACGTTCAAAATCAAATCGACTCCCTTCCAGGACCGCACGCAAATCTATAAATTCGCCCTGACGAAGAAATACAACGATAACCGTGGCGAACTGACCGCCATCTATCACTACAGCAACAGCCATCCAGTCTACATGTATGCCACACAATCAGCCCCGTTCGTCTACGTGGGCGACGGAAGCGTGAAAGAGTTCGGCCAGTTCGCCCTCGGAACTACTTCCTACCTGCCAATGGACAACGAAATGATGTATCGCGACATGCGCACGGGCGAAGTAAAGAAGACTAACCTCTACGACGCCGTGCAGAACAAGGGCAGCGAGTTCACCCTGATGAACAACTATACTTGGGACAACGGACTGAACTGGCGCACCATCATGAAATATGACCACTCCACCGGTTCGTGCGTTTACCAGACCCCGATGTCGCTCGACCAGAACGAAGCCGGCATCAACTACCTCTACGAAGCCGCCGACGGCAGCATGAAGCCTTACACGGGCGAATACGTGCAGAGTCGCATGTCGTGCCTCAACCGCGGATTTATCGATTCGTTCATGTTCACCACCGAACTGTCACGCCACACAGGCAACAGCACCTGGCGCCTTGGCCTGAACGAATGGTACTATGATATCGACTACGCATCGGCCACCACCATGTACGACCAGTCCGTTCCCACCGACGGCAGTTACCCCGTGCGCCTCTACAACGCAGACTACGCCACCTATGCCGGACGTACCTACGCCGGGAACGGATACTACTATGACTTCAACAAGAACGCTTCGGAATACTACAAGGGACACGAGAACAAGCTGGCCCTCTACTTCACCCACGACTGGGACGTAACCGACAAGCTGAACCTCTACTACGGTGCCCGCCTGGAATACCAAGCCCTGCGCGGCGACAACGCAGCCGTAAAGAACGCCGACGGCGAATACGTAGGCCGCTTTGCCAACTACTACCTGGGTGCTACGGCTCCCGACGGTACTCAGATTGCCCCCACTGCAATGAGCTACGACTGGCTGAACTACGCTCTGACTGCCGCCGCCACCTACAAGCTGACCAAGGCCTTCGGCTTCACCGGCGACTTCACCTACATCACCCAGCATCCGAAAATCGAAAACTTCGCCCCTGCCACCCTGCCCAACACGGACAAGATCTCCGTACCCCTGGGACGTGCCGGAATCTACTACAACAACGAATGGTTGAGTCTGACCTCGCTCTTCTCCTATATCTCGAAGACGAACAACAACTCTACCCTGAACCTACAGCACAAGACCGCTGCCGGACAGACGGAAATCATGGCCGCCCCGCTGACCTACGACATCCAGACGCTGGGTTGGACCACCGACGTCGTTACCCGCCCCTTCAAGGGATTCGACCTGCACTTCCTCTTCACCTACCAGAAGCCGACTTACAAGAAGTATGAGACCTCTGTCACCTTCTCCGACGGATACGTGGGCGAAATCAACGCCACGGGCAATATCGTAGCCGAAATCCCGCAGGTCATCGTCGAAATAGACCCCAGCTACATGATCACCAAGGACCTGAAGATCTGGACCAGCTTCCGCTACTTCAGCAAGACCTACGCCAACATCAACGACGCCTACTACTTCAACGGCCGCTGGGAGACCTTCGGCGGACTGAACTGGCAGGTGAACAAGAAACTTGCCCTGGGCTGCACCGTCGTGAACTTCCTGAACCAGACAGGCGCCAAAGGCAGCATCGCCGGTGCCGAACTGATCGAAAAGGAAGACGCCGGACAGTATGCCGGACACGTCATGGCGGGTAGCTACATCCGTCCGTTCACCGTCGAATTCAGAGCCAGCCTGAAATTCTGATCCTCCCGGCCGG
>ERZ779852.1626-NODE-1626-length-20575-cov-11.251316_pt1 | contig 20575 bp, 17 predicted proteins | sample MGYA00511559_ERZ779852 | MGnify/ENA primary metagenome ERZ779852 (study PRJEB29588, sample SAMEA2157977) | human gut metagenome | biome: human gut; feature: human-associated habitat; material: faeces | place: Denmark | collected 2008/2010 ...
TCGGCACGGACCGCGAGGCGGAACTCTCCGCCCCGGGAATCCACCCGCACCGAATCCTGCGCGGCATTCAGCGTCACCCCCTCGGGAAGCGACGAGGCCGCAGGGTCGATCAGCCCGCCGGGAGCGGGGGTCGTTCCGACCGAGGCCCCCTCCTCCCACGTTCCTCCGGAAACCGACACGGAGGCATCGGCTCCGGCGCCATGGACCCGCAGCACATAGATCCGGTTGCGCACGAGGTCAGCGGGAAAGGCAGCCGTCATGCGGTGCAGTCCCCCGCCGAAGGCGACGACCACCTCGGCCGTCATTCCGCCGGAAGGCTGTTCACAGAGGTAGAGCAGCGTCCGGCGGCTGTTCATGAACTCCCCTTCGCCGTATTCCCCTCGGAATTCGGTCTCCCCGGCATCGGCCGGCACGGCCAGATACTCCTGTGCGAAGAGATAACCGCGGTCGGCGATCGGCCGGATCGACACACTGCGCACCTCGACGCCGCGCTCCTCCGAGACGAGGTCCACCCGCGCCACGCTGCGCGTCATGCGGACCGTCGCGGCACGGCCCGACTCCGCCGGAAGCTCCATGCGTCCGGTCATCAACACCCGGTCGGAGACCATCGCGCCGACCGGTGCCCCGAGTGCGAGAAACTCCGCAAGGGTCGAACCGCCCGGACGCAAGGCATCGAACAGCCCCTCCGGAGCGTTGGCCACGAAGTGCAGTTCACCCTCGAGGGCTGTGGGATAAAACGTATGGAGCCCTTCGGAGGGCGACTCGCCCTCGAGGATCTCGTGCAGGGTTCCCTGCACGAAGCGGAAGCCCGTCACGCGGCCGATCGCCGCATCGTCCGCCTCTGCCGTCCGGACAGGCAGCGCCCCCTCGGCCTCGAAACGGACCGACAGCACCGGCCCCGCGCCCGGCATCGGGGCGGCATCCTCCGGCGATTCGCTGCATGCCGGATGCAGGAGCACGGCGAAAGCGGCCGCGCCCAGATATTTTCCTATTTTCATCATCATCGTATCGTTGGCTTGTACTTAATATCGGTTCGGGTTCTGTGCGCTGTCGAGGTACGACGGCGAGTCGATCGGCATCTCGCCAATGTGCTCGACATAGAAACGGTTCATCAACTCCTGCGCCCAGGGCCCGTAGGTGAACGAGCTGCTGTGGTTGTAACCCATCACGTGTCCCAGCTCGTGGAACATGATCTCGCACGAATAGGTGTTGAAATAGTGCTGGAACCAGGCCTGCTGGTAGGCCCCGAAGACCGAACCGCCGCCGAGTCCGATCACGCCGTTGCCCGGGTAGACCAGCCCGACCCGCAGCGTCCGCGGCTGGCGCATCTGGCGGAGGACCGTCTCCACCGTGACCTTGTCCTCCGGGCCTCCGTTGCCGTAGAGGCGGTCGGCATTCGCGCGCAGGATCTGCTCATGCTCGGGCATGTCGATCATGTAGGTGAAGTTCAGGAACAGGGCCACCACCTCGCGGCAATGGACCGGACGGATTCCCATCCAGTTGCCGACCGGCCCGCCGTCGGCCCGTTCGGGATCGCCCCCGTAGAGGTCGAACCCGATGGTCCATCCGTGCTCGATGGCCTCGAGCTTCGTCCAGAACGGATCGTCGGACTCCAGGCGGAACTCCGCATCGGCCCATTCGGACGCCGGCACGGGATCGACCTCGACGATCCGCCCCGACTCCGTGCGACAAAAGGTCTTGCGCGTAGACATCGGCAGTTCGCCGTAGAAGTCCGCGAAGGGCGGGACCCGGTCGAAGTAGGCCAGATCGAAGAACTCGCTGCCGACCGAGGGGATGCGGGCCCGAATCAGGAGGCCGGTCACCTCGCGCGGCGAATAGAAGCGGACGTGGAGACGCCCGTCGTCGGTCACGGAGACCTGCAGCGGCGCCGCGGTATTGAAGGTCCGCTGTGCGGCATCGGTGTAGACCTCCTTCGGCTCGTCGTCCTGCAGGATACGCTCCAGACCGAAGCGCTCGAAGGTCCGTTCGGTGACGAATGCCGTGGCCGACTCGTCGTCGGGATGCACGGCCGTCGTCCTCACCCGTCCGATGCGGTTGGGAGCGACCTCCCCGAGCGTGAAGCCGTAGGCACGCCGGACGGTGTGTCCGCGGTAGTTGCGCGTTGTCAGCTCAACCTCGCCGTGAAGCGGCTCATCCTCGGCCGTCGGCGGAAAGAGCCAGGTTGTCGCCTCGTCCAGGTCCAGTTCGATGTCGGGGCTGTCGCCCGTACCCGCGAAGAGACCGCCGCCCGTCAGGCCGGTACGGAAACGCGGCGCCAGGAGCGTGACGCGCCGGGTCTGCAGCGCCGTCTCGACATAGGGATTGTTGAAGGCGAACGAAAAGTCGGTCCGCCCGATGATCCGGTGCTGTATGACCTCCTCCTCGACGACGGCCTCGAGTTCCGTTCCCGAAGGGCCCTTGCGCGCCACCACCGAGAAGGGGGTGCGCGAATGGAAGTACTCGGCCCCGAGCGGCCGCTGCAGGTCGGCGGGGAAGCTCAACCACTCGTCCTCCTCACGGCGGATCGTACGGATCGTCACGCCGTCGGCCTCCGCATCGCCCCGGACACCCAGCACCAGCAGACGGTAGTCGCCCTCACGAAGCCCTTCGATCCGCACCTCGGAAGCCGCCGGATCGTACAGGCACTTGACTCCGCCGACGGCCGAGCCGGAGTCGTCCACCACACAAAATTCCACTCGGTCGTAGTCGGTCTCCTGCCGGAGGTCCGAACGGACATTCCCGTCCTCATAGCCCGCACAACTCATGCGGAAGGCCACGCCCTCCGCATCCGGGCGGGAAAAGCCGTCGGCCGGATCATCGGCCCGGCAGGCGGTCAGAAGCACCGCACTCAACCATAAAAATCGCTTTATTCCACTCATCTGTCTCATGTATTTCGTATATTTGCAGTCGGGCTGCGCAGCGTCCGATCGACCCGACCGACGCACCCCGTCCAAAATCCGGCGCAAAATTAGAGGCACGATACGGATCTTGGCGTAACATTTGTTACGGACCGGCACAACAATCGACAGATCAAAATCTTATGGAATGTGAATTTTACGACATGCCCCTGTTCCGGGGTTGCGACCGCACACTTGTCGATCCGATTCTCGAGAAATCGCCCTCGCGTATCGCCAACTACCGCAAAGGCGAGTTCATCGCCATGCAGAACAGCGTCTGCCGTTCGTTGCTGCTGCTGTGCGAGGGGAGCGTCCGCGTGCAGATGACCAACGAAGAGGGGCGCGAATTCACGCTCGATACCCTGGCGGCTCCCGACGTGCTGGCCTCTGCATTTCTCTTCGCCACGGAGAATACCTTCCCGGTATCGGTCATCGCCAACACGGAGTGCCGGCTGTGGATCGTCAGCCGGGAGAGTCTGCTTGCCCTGATTGAAAGCGATACGGCCGTACTGCGCAACTTCCTCTCCATTCTCTCGGACCACAGCCGTTTCCTGACCAGCCGCGTGCAGCAGTTCGCCCTGCAGACCCTCTCGTCGCGGCTGATCGGCTATCTGGAGAAAAACCCGGCTGTACAGAACCTTCAAGAGACGGCCTTCATTCTCGGCGTCACACGCCCCTCCCTGTCGCGGACGATCGCCCAGCTGGTCCGCCAGGGAGTCCTGCGCAAAAGCGAAGAGGGGTATGTCCTCGCGTAAGGCGGCTGGACAGCGACTGCTGCCATTTTCGCGGGAGTCTTTGGCAAAGAGCGTCGAATCGCCTATCTTTGCAGCGATATAACCCAACCGCGGAACATGGAACCGATCTGTATCATCAAGGAGATATACAAAACGCTCTACCAATTCGAAAAGACATTCGCCGAGGCACACGACATCACCATCAACGAGGCCATGCTGCTCTGCTGCCTGAAGAGCGGGGAGGCCAAGTCGGCCGGCTCGATCTGCGAATACATCGGATTGTCCAACTCGCGGGTCTCGAAGGTCATCACGGCCGTCGAGAACAAAGGCTACATCCGCCGCGACATCAACCGCGACGACAAACGGCAGATGTTCTTCTCGCTGACCGAAGAAGGGATGGAGAAGGCCCGGACGATGATGCAGTCAGAACTCCGCTTCAGCGAGCTGTTCGAGCAGCTCAAAACCCTCGCCGAAAAGCGGTGACCGTCGGCCGGAGAGCGGATCAATAGTTCAACCAGGCCTTGAAGAGCGGGACCCGCTCCTCACTCACGGTGATCCGCTCCTTGTGGGGCGGGTGCACCGTCACCGAAACCTTTCCGTTGAAATAGGGCTCGAGGCGGTCGATCGCCCCCACCGAGAGCAGCACCTGGCGGTTGGCCCGGAAGAAGCGGTCGGGATCGAGCTGCTCCTCGAGACGGCTCAACGGGAGGTCCACCACATGGTTCCGCCCGGCAAAGGTCACCGCCGTCGTCACCTTGTTCTCCGAGTAGAAATAGGCCACATCATCGACCGGCAGCGTGAGGAAACGGTCTACCCCGGCAATCAGAAACCGGGTGCGGAAACGCTTTTCTCGCCGCTGCAGGGCATCGAGCAGCGTCTCGAGGTAGTCGTCGGGCGGCAGCATCCGCCCCCGGAGCTCCTCATAACGCGCGATGGCTTCGGCCAGGCGCTCCTCATCGACAGGCTTGAGGATGTAGTCGATGCTGCTGACGCTGAACGCCCGCACGGCATATTCGTCGTAGGCCGTAGTGAAGACGACGGCCGACGAAGGACGCGCCTGCGAGAGGAGTTCGAACGAAGTGCCGTCGGCAAGCTGGATGTCGAGGAACAGCAGGTCGGGATGGCGGTTCGCGGCGAACCACTGCACGGCCTCCTCGACGCTGCCGGGCAACACCTCGATCTCCCAGGCGGGGCGCAGGCGCGCAATGAGCGTACGGAGCAGCCGGGCGGCCGGGACCTCGTCCTCGACGATGGCAACACGGAGTTTATTCATGGCTCAGGGGTATTTTCACGGTGAAACATCCGTCGGTTCGGCTCACCTCGATTCCGCGTCCCAACATGATCCGGCAACGGTTCGAGAGGTTCTGCAGTCCGACACCTCCGGACTCCGCCCCGCGCTTGGGGCGGACGGGATTCGAGACCGTCAGCCACCCCTCCGAGGCCGAGATCGTGATCTCGAGCGGGCGCGACACCGTGATGGCGTTGTGCTTGATGACATTCTCGATGAGCAGTTGCAGGGTCAGCGGCGGCAGGCGGAACTCATGCATTCCGTCGGGGATCTCCGTCCGGCAGCCGAGGCAGTCGCCCAGCCGCACCCGGTGGAGATAAAGGAAGGCGTCGGCAAAGCGCAGCTCCTCGCCGAGCGTCACCAGCGGACGGTTCTGCACCTGCAGCACATAACGGTAGACCTCCGAGAGACGCCGCGTGAACGAAACGGCCCGCGCTGGATCGTACTCGATCTCGGCAATCAGCGTATTGAGGCTGTTGAAGAGAAAGTGAGGGTTGAGTTGCTGTTGCAGGGCCGTGTAGCGGGCCGTATTGTTCTCGCGCTGCAACTCGGCGGCCCGCTGCCGCAGACGCAGCGTCTGGGCCATGGCCCGGTTGGCGAGCAGCAGTCCCAGTACGGCCAGTTCGACCAGCCAGACGACGACCAGCATCCGCACCCCGCCGTTCGGGAAGGCGAAAGGATGACGCGATCCGGCCAACAGCTTTCCCGTGACCAGAAATCCGTAATCGACCAGAAAGAACATCCCCAGCACCCCCGCAACCGCCAGCACGATCTTCCACCTGCCGGGCGCATGGAGCTGATACTGCACATGAAGCCACTCGGAGATGCGCAGCGTCAGAAAGCCCAATGCGTTGAAGAGCACGATCAGGAAGATCGCACCCCAACGGGTTTTCAACACATTCTCCGTCGCGGGTGAAAGGTTTGTATAACCGGCCAGCAGCAGCCAGGCAAAAAGCCCCAACCCGGAGAAGAGCAAGGCGGACAACCATCTGTTCTTTCGATCGGTACGCATCATGCGGTGTTTTCGGACGTCTAAAGATACGAAAAGTTATTGAAACCGGTACCCGTCCGTGGCCTTCAGCAGCTCGGCAAAGTGGAGCCGGGCCGCCTCCTTGGCCGACACAAGGTTCTCCTGCGCCGTCTGGCGATAGAGCTGCGCGTCGATCACTTCGGAGATCGAGATCGCCCCTTCCACGTACTTCTCCGTGGCACGGCGTTCGTTCTCGACAGCCTTTTCCAGCGACGAGGCGGCCAGCGCCACCCGCTCCTGCGCTTCGTCGAGGGCCGTGCGGGCCGTGCGTGTCTCCAGATCGAGGTCCGTCTCCACCCGGTGCAGGGCATCGGCAGCCATACCGATGCGGTATTCGGCAGCACTCCGTTCACGACGTCGCTTGCCACCCTGGAAGATCGGCACGGAGAGCTGCGCATAGAGCGTCCAGTTGGGCGAAAGGTCGGGGCGGAAATCATATCCCGGGGCATAATAACCCGCATTGGCCCCCACACCGAGCTGCGGTTTATACCGGGCATCAACGTACTGCAGGTTGCCCCGCTCCCAAACGATCCGCTCCTGCGCCAGCCGAATTTCGGGGTGCAGGGCCGCCGCCGAAAGTCCCGACGCTCCGGACCCGACCTCCGGAAGTGACGTACCGACCGGGGTCTCGGCATCGAGCGGACTGCCGATAAGCGCATTGAGCGCCATGCGCCCCGTCTCGAAGTCGCTCCGCACCTGCAGCAGCCGGTAGCGGGCTTCGTTGAGCTTGACCTCCACGGTGAGCAGCTCCTGCCGGTCGCACAGGCCGGCCTCGACCCGTTCGCGGACGACCCGCTCCAGATCGGCCACGGCACGCAGGTAATCTTCGGCCACCGACATCCGTTCGCGGCGGGCCACGGTCGTCCAGTACTGCAGATCGACCCGATAGCAGACCTCCGTGCGGAGCAGTTCGCGCCGGGCCTCGCTCATGCGGGTCTCGGATTCGGCCATGCGGATCGCCCCGGTGATCCGCCCGCCCGTATAGAGCGGCTGCACCAGGGTGGCCGAAGCCCCGTATTTCCAGTTCTGCCCCTCGAGGGTCAGCGGCCCTACCCCGGGCAGTTCGGCCGCATACTTCAGCGGGTTGCCCGTATAGCGGAAATCACCCCCGGCCGAGAGGGTCGGAATCCGCTCGGCTCGCGCCGCACGCTCCAGTTCGGCACTGGCTTCGATGTGTTTGGCGGCGGCCCTCAAATCGTCGTCACAATCGAGCGCCATCCGGCGGTAGCGCACCAGCAGCGAATCTTCGGCCGGCTGGGCAGCGGCCGGGCGCACGGCAGCAAGCAGGCAAAGGAGCGCCACAAGCGGGAAAGTCTTCATCGTCATCGGATTTTTACGTGGTAGAAAAGGGCGTAGAGTACCGGAGTCACGAAGAGCGTGAGCCCCGTGGCGAAGGTCAGGCCGAAGATGATCGTAGCAGCCATTCCCCCGAAGGCGATGTCGAACAGCAGGGGGATCATGCCGGCGATGGTCGTGATGGCGGCCATGAGCACGGGCCGCGTGCGGGCCACCGTGGCCTCGACGATCGCCCGCTGGAGCGAGGCGCCCGAACGGTACTGGGCATTGATCTCGTCGATGAGCACGATGACGTTCTTGATGATCATGCCCAGCAGCCCCAGCCATCCGGCAATGGGGAAGAAACCGAAGTCAAAGCCCGTGAGCAGCATCCCGACCGCGACGCCGATGAGCGACAGGGGCAGCACGCAAAGGATAATCAACGGCTCGCGGTAGTTGCTGAACAGCGCCACGAGGATCACGACCAGCACCAGGAAGGCCAGCGGGAAGTACTTCATCAGGGCCTCCATCGCCTCGCTCTGGTCCTTGAACTGCGAGTCCCAGAAGAAGGTATAGCCTTCGGGCAGGCGGATGGCCTCCACCTCGCGGCGGATCTCGCCGTGGACCTCGGACATCGTCGCCCCGGGCACGACACCGCACATTGCCGCCATCGAGAGCTGACGGTTGTAGGTCCGGATCTGGGGATACTCCCACGTGGTTTCGATGCCGCGCGTGAGCTGCGAGAGAGGCACCGAGCGGCCGCCGTTCCAGACGGAGAGCGTTCCGAGGTCGGTCAGACCTTCGGACGGCGTGCGGAGCAGCACCGGCACACGGTCCTCCTCGTCGCGGTAGACTCCGACCGGAAGGCCGTCGCCCGAGGCACGGACCGACTCCATCATCCGGGCCTTCGTGATGCCCATCGCCCCGGCCCGCACGGCGTCATAGTCCGGGCGGATCATCATCGCCATGTTGCCCCACTCGTTGCGGGCGTCGGCCACCTTCGGATTGCGGCGCATGACGGCCACGGCCTCGCCCACCAGCGAGTCGAGCACCGCCGGGTCGGGCCCCAGAAAACGCGCTTCGATCAGCGCCTCGGGCTGCGTGTTGAGCTCGAAGCGATTGACCTTGACCAGCGGCTCGGGAAAGCGGCGGCGCACCGAGTCCTGCAGGAACTCCTGCAGTGCCCGGGCCTCGGCCGACGAGCTGCATTTGACCAGCAGCTGCGCGAAGTTGGGCTGCGGACCGAACGAGGCATTCGAAAGGTAGTAGCGCGGCGGGGTGCGCCCGACGAAGGCCGAAACCTGCTCCACCTCCGGGAAGCGGCCGATCCAGCCGGCGATATCCGACGCCTCGACGTCGGTCCGCTCGATGCGCGTTCCCTCGGGCATCCACAGGTCCACCGTAAAGTAGGGCTTGTCGAGCGACGGTGTGAAGACCTTCGGGATGAAGCGGAAACTCCACGCCGAGAGTGCCAGAAGCAGCAGCAGTCCCCCGACAACGGCATACTTGCGGCGGATGACCGCACGCAGCGACGAGCGGAAGGCGTCGTAGAGCCGTCCCCCGTAAGGGTCTGCAACGGTCTGCCCGGGACGCGGGCGCGGCACGAACTCCTGGATGAAGAAGGGGGTCTGTGTCAGGGCGAAGACCCAGCTGAACATCAGCGACACGCCGATCACGACGACCAGCGACGAGAGCAGTTCGCCGGTGATGTGGGGCGAATAGTAGATCGGCAGGAAGGTCAGGATGGCGATCACCGTCGCAGCCAGCAGCGGGAGAGCCGTCGAGGAACAGGCCCTGAGGATGGCCACCCGCTTGCGCATGCCGCGCTGCATGGCGACGAGCGCCGAATCCGAGACGACGATGGCATTGTCCACCAGCATACCCATGGCGATGATGATCGCCGCGAGCGACATGCGCTGCAGGGCGATCCCCTCAACCTGCATGACCATCAGCGTGGCGAAGATCGAAAAGATCAGTCCGCTGCCGATCAGCAGGCCGTTGCGCAGGCCGATGAAGAAGAGCAGGATGGCGACAACCGTCAGCACCGAAATCACGAGGTTCCAGACGAAACCGCGGTTGGCCACCTCGGATTCGTGGCCCTGATCGTAGATCGGATGGAGGGCATAACCCTCGGGCAGGGTCGCGGCAAAAGAGTCGATGCGGTCGGCCACCGCCCGGGCCATCTCCACGACGTTGCCCGTCGAGACCGTGGCGACGGCCACGCCCAGGGCCGGACGTCCGTCGATGCGCATGAGGTTCGAGGCCGGACGGGCATAGCTCTCCTCGACGCGGGCGATATCCCCCAGCCGGAAGTGCTCACCCGACGGCGAGGTGATCGTCATCTGCCGGATGTCGTCCAGCGAACGGAACGTACCGGTCGATTCGATCCTCAGCCGGCTCTCCCCGGTCTCCAACGCCCCGGCATCGACCACGCGGTTCTGCTCGGCGAAGGCCCGGGCGATGTCCGCGGAGGTCAGCCCGCTGCGGGTCAGGAGAGCCGGAGGCACCGTGACCTCGACCGTAGGATGCTGCGACCCCCAAATCTCCACGCGCGCGACATCCTTCACCGTCAGCAGTTCGTCCTTGAGGCGCTTGGCCTCGTCGTCCAGCTCGCGCCAGGTATGGCCCTCGCCCGTCAGTCCGTAGAAGACCCCGAGCACGTCGCCGAAGTCGTCGTTCACCACCGACGGGCCCGCCCCGTCGGGCAGACGGCCCTGGACATCGGCGACCTTCCGCCGCAGCTTGTCCCACAGCTGCTGCATCTCGTCGGCACGCACCTCCTTCTTGACGTAGACCGTGATCTTCGACATGCCGACGCGGTTCTCGCTCTTCAGGTAATAGAGTTCGTCGAGCGACTGGATCGACTCCTCCAGCAGGTCCGTGACCTCGTTGCGCACCTCTTCGGGCGATGCGCCGGGATAGGGCGTCATGACCAGCGCCTGCTTGATGGTGAAGGGGGCATCCTCGAGTTTGCCCATGTGCGTATAGGAGAAGAGGCCGCCGAAGAGCACCAGCACGAGCAGCAGCCAGGTCACCGCCTTGTTCTTCAGAAAGTATTTTACCAGTGTATTCATGTACGGGACAGGGTTTTGAGGTGTCGGTCAAGGTAAGCACGCCCCTTGATCGTGCAGAGACCGCGCATGTAGACAATAAGGATCTCGGGCGAGGAAAGGCTGCCCCGCCGCAGCGGATGCTCCTCCACGCTGCCGAAAAGCCGGATCAGGAAATCCGACACGACGGAGCTGACCGTATCCCGCGTAACGTCGCGGCAGAGATAGCCCGTCCCGGCATCCTGCTCGGCACGCATGCCGCAGGCGTCGGCATAGTTGAAGAGGCGCTCCTGAAAGAGCCGGTAAACCGGCAGGCAGCATTGGCGGAGCTCGCGGCTGCAGTGCATGACCCGCCGCAGATCGACCTTGCGGATACCGGCATAGAGCGTACAAAGGTCGTCGATCAGGATACCGCCCGTCGGGACAAGGAGCCGCTTGCGGAGCAGCCACCGCTCCAGACAGGTATCGAGCAGCTGTTCCTTGCTGGTGAAATAGAGATAAAGCGTGCGTTTGGAGATCCGCAGCTCGGATGCCACCATGTCCATGGTGAAGCGCCGGAATCCGATCTGCCCGAGCAGCTCCAGCGTACAGCCGATGATGCGCTCCTTCATGGCCTTGGAGATTCGGCGGTCAGCGCCCCGTCCGACGGCCCGACGGCGGCGACAATCTGGTCTTCATTGAGGAAGCGGAGCCCGCTCACGGCGACCGTCTCGCCGGCGGCCAGTCCGGCCCTTACCGTAATCCGGTCGTCGGGGAGCAGTTCTCCGGCGGTAATCTGCCGCCGTGCAACACGGCCCGAAGCCGGGTCCACGACCCAGACATGATCTCCCGCACCGGAAGTATGGCTGAGCGCCTTCCGGGGAATGACCACCACCGGCTGCGGCTGGTCCCGAAGGTCGAGGCAGACCCGACCCGAGAGACCTGCAGGAAGCTCCCCGCCGGGATTCGACAACAGGGCCGTGAGCAGGTAGGAGAGATTGTTCGGTGTGGTACTCCGCGCGCACTCGACCACCCCGGCCCGGAACGTCCGGCCCGGGATGTGGTCGAATTCAACGGCCACCTCATCGAGCTCCCGGGCCTGCATGGCGATCTCCTGCGTCACGAAGATCTCGATACGCAGCGAAGAGATGTCCGTAAGGGTCACCACCGGCTGCGAAGCCCTGACATCCTGATAACGTTCGATGAAGACCTCGCCGACACAGCCGTCGAACGGCGCAAGCAACTGCGTATCGTTGAGCGCATTCAGTGCCGCATCGCAGGCGGTTTCGGCCGCAACCCAGGCAGCCCGCGACGCCTCGTAGCTGCTGGCCGGCAGGTTGTCCTTTTCGTAGAGGGCCGCGACACGCTCGTAATCGGCACGTGCCTGCCTGCAGGCGGCGTCGGCCTGCTCGTAGCGCAGCCGGAAGTCGCGCGGGTCGATTCCGGCAATGAGATCGCCACAACGATAGCGGCTTCCGGCATAAACCTCGAACCGATCGACGGGCCCCGAGACGCGGAACGAAAGGACCGACGTACGCAGCGGCTTGGCGATAAAGGGATATTCACGCGAGGAGGAGACCTCGACGGTCGTAGCACGGGCCGTCTCGACACACATCGGGGAGTCGGGCTGCTGCCGGTCGGCACACGAGGCCGTCAGCAGCAGGAGCGGCAAAAGAAAGAATCTGGCATTCATCGGAGGGAGTTTTGTTTCCGGGGAGCAAAAATAGCCCCCGGCGGAACTCCCTTGCGGAATGATTTGCCCAACGCCGGAATTGAGGAGCCGAAACCGGACAGACGAAAACCGAAGTTTCCCATGCGGTTTGTCCGGACCGGGCCGCAGGCTTCGCCGCCGAACGGCAGAAGCGGATCAGAGAAGGTTCAGATCCCGGGCAATCCGGCAGGCCTCGATCGAGTTGTGCACCTGCAGCTTGCTCAGAATCTCCTGCCGATGGCGGCTGACGGTATGCACGCTGATCGACAGCCGTTCGGCGATCCCCTTGCTCGTCAGGCCGCTGTCGATCAGCCGGAGCACCTCGCGTTCGCGTTCCGACAGGAGATGCAGGTCTTCGCGCTTCTCCAGTTTCCGCACACGTCCGGTCGCCGTATGGACGACGGCTCCCGAATAGGGAAGAGAAACAAAGAGCGGGTTATAGAGGCAGAGGGTCAGCCAGAGGCTGTCGTCGAAAGGCGAAGGTATGTAGAACAGACGGTGCAGCGCCTGCTGGTAATTTCCGAAACGGTCCTTCATGCGCAATCTTTGCACGAGGCAATAGTCGGACCGCCGGCTTGCGGAAAGGTGTTTCACAAAATGGAAGAAATGGAGTTCCTGAAGGTATTTGTCCGTCAGGTCCTCGGGATGGATCAGCTTCAGGATCGCGGTCTCCCAGACCGAACCGATCTCCTCCCTCAACCCGGCGTGCGCATCGAGACCCAACAGCGCCGAAAAGCCTCCGTAACAGATATAGCTGCGGTCGGCATGCATGTCGCTCAGCACGGAGATGGCGTTCTCCATGCGGGCATAGACGCCGGCCAGCCTCTTGTAATGCTCCAGCACCTCGGAACGGGAAGTCTGGTCGGAACAGGCAAACTCCTGACCGAAAAACTCCCGGTTCAACTCGTCCACGATCTCCATATGGCGGAATGGTTATTTATGATTATTGCCGGTTCGCTCGCCGCGACCTACCTTTGCAAAGGTAATTCAGAACGGACAGTTATCCACACAAGACAACCGTAAATTTTCACAGAACAAAACCAAGCAGATGAAAAAGACAACGCTTCTGAGCCTGGCGCTCTTCGCCTCGCTGCACATGGCCGCAGCACAGACTCTGGAAAAGATGACCTGGTTCAACGAACCGGAACAGTGGGAGATCAGCGGAAACACCCTCTCACTCTTCGTCACCCCGCAGAGCGACTATTGGAGAATCTCGCACTATGGATTCACTGTGGACGACGCTCCCTTCTATTATGCCACCTACGGCGGAGAGTTCGAGGCCAAGATCAGGATCTCGGGAGAGTACCGCGAACGGTTCGACCAGGCCGGCCTGATGCTGCGCATCGACCACGAAAACTACATCAAGGCAGGCATCGAATTCGTGGACGGGAAATACAACCTCAGCACCGTGGTGACCCACCACACCTCCGACTGGAGCGTCATCACGCTGGAGAAGGCCGTACCCTGCATCTGGATCAAGGCCGTGCGGCGGCTCGACGCCGTCGAGATCTTCTATTCGTTCGACGACAAGGAGTACACGCTGATGCGCAACGCCTGGCTGCAGGACAACACGCCGGTCATGGTGGGCCCGATGGCTGCCTGCCCGGACGGGAAAGGGTTCCGGGCAACCTTCGATCATTTCCAGGTGAAGCACCTGCCGGACCTGCGGCGGCTGGAATGGCTGCGCAACAACGCCGAATAGCACACGGAAAACAAACATCCGCCTCATACGGGTTCAGGATCGGGCAGGGACCTCGAACGCGGAGACCCGAAAAAAGAAACGCCCTCATCCCGGCCGATTGGAGAAGAAAAAAGAAGAGGAGAACCTGAAAGTTCTCCTCTTCTTTGATTCTTCTCTGGAGCGGAAAACGGGACTCGGACCCGCGACCTCAACCTTGGCAAGGTTGCGCTCTACCAACTGAGCTATTTCCGCATTGCTCGATTGCGAGTGCAAAGGTAGGCAAAAAATCCGAATCTCCAAATTTTTGCCGCCATTTCCTCACAAAAACCGCAATATGGAAAACGAAAACTCCCGGACACATGTCCGGGAGTTCCTGATTATCGGTCGGTTGCCCCGACGCGGGCAATCTGCTTATTAGCGAACCTTGAATCCTTCGTCGGCGCGAACCGGGATCGGCAGCGATGCATAGTAGCCGCTTTCGAGCTTGTCGCGCACCGACTTGAAGGCCTCGAGCGTGTAGTTCACATCCTCGAGCGTGTGGGCGGCCGTCGGGATGACGCGCAGGATGATCTCGCCCTTCGGAATCACGGGGTAAACCACGATCGAGCAGAAGACGCCGTGGTTCTCGCGCAGGTCCACGATCAGGTTCGTGGCCTCCGGAATACCTCCCTTCATGAAGACGGGGGTCACGGGCGAGTTGGTCACGCCGATGTTGAACCCGTTCTCCTTCAGGCCGCTCTGCAGCGCACGGACGATCGTCCAGAGTTTCTGCTGGTATTCGGGGTGGTTGCGGATCAGCTCCAGACGCTTCAGTGCGCCGATGACCATCGGCATGGGCAGCGACTTGGCGTAGAGCTGCGAACGCATGTTGTAGCGCAGCAGGTTGATCAGCCAGCGGGGACCACTGACAAAGGCACCGATGCCGGCCATCGACTTGGCGAAGGTGTTGAAGAGCACGTCTACGCCGTCCACGACACCGAAATGCGAAGCCGTACCGCGGCCGCCCTCACCCATCGTGCCAAAGCCGTGGGCGTCGTCCACCAGGAGGCGGAACTTGAAATCCTTCTTCAGGGCCACGATCTCGTCGAGCTTGCCCAGGTCGCCCTTCATGCCGAAGACGCCCTCGGTGATCACGAGCACGCCGCCGTTCTGCTCCTCGGCCAGCTCAGTGGCATGCTTGAGCTGCAGGCGCAGCGACTCCATGTCGTTGTGGCCGTATACGAAGCGCTTGCCCTTGTGCAGGCGCAGGCCGTCGATGATGCAGGCGTGGGCCTCGGCATCGTAGACCACCACATCGCGCGGGGTCAGCAGGCAGTCGATGATCGAGAGCATGCCCTGGTAGCCGAAGTTGAGCAGGAAGGCATCCTCCTTGCCGACAAACTCGGCCAGTTCACGCTCCAGCTGCTCGTGGTACTTGGTCTGACCGCTCATCATGCGGGCACCCATCGGGGCTGCCATGCCGAACTGGGCGGCACCCTCGGCATCGGCCTTGCGCACCTCGGGATGGTTGGCCAGTCCGAGGTAGTTGTTCAGACTCCAGTTCAGCATCATCTTGCCCCGGAATTTCATGTGGGGGCCGATCTCGCCCTCCAGCTTCGGGAATGCGAAATATCCGTGCGCATACGACATGTACTGACCGATGGGTCCGCCGGCGTTCTTTTCGAGCCGGTCAAAGATATCAACCATATTTATTTGAATTTTATGTGTTTAGCCTCTCTGTGCCGGACCCGGACGGTCCGAATTTGCAAGTAAGCCGATTTAAACGACCAAAATTAGCCGTTTTTTACTCCGCACCGATACGCATAAATGCGTATTTTTTTCCTCGGGAACGGACGACGACGAAAAGCTCATACAAAAAACATCTTACTCTACCCCACCATAATTCAGCTCGTTACAGTTCTCACCTCAAGCAACGTCTCGACAGACCGCTTACACAACCACCAAACGGTTCTCAAAGATCTCTCACAGGACATTGATTATATAAAAAATTTTCACGAAATTTCGTTGTATTGAGGCCTTCTGAATCGACCTGCCCAAACCCTTTTGACAAAATGCCGGACTCGAATCTGAAAAAGGCCTCTTGACGGATCTTTCCCGTAAACTTCAAACAGATACGAAATGAAAAACGATCAGGTTGTCGGCATCGGAGAGGCATTGTGGGACATGCTGCCCGAAGGCCGCAAAATCGGCGGAGCTCCCGCCAATTTCGCCTACCACATGTCCCAGTTCGGGTTCGAGGCCACGGCGGTAAGTGCCGTCGGCCGCGACCCGTTGGGCGACGGGATCGTCGCGGAGTTCGACGCCCGGGGGCTGCACCACGACCTGGCCCGGGTCGAATACCCCACGGGAACCGTGGAGGTCTCGCTCGATGCACAGGGCATCCCGTGCTACGACATCCGGACCGAAGTCGCCTGGGACCACATCCCCTTCACCGCCGGGCTGCAGCGGCTGGCCGCAAAGACACGCTGCATCTGTTTCGGATCGCTGGCACAGCGCAACCCCGACTCGAGGCGGACCATCCAGCGGTTCCTCGACGCCATGCCCGAAACGTCGCTGCGGGTTTTCGACATCAACCTGCGGCAGCAGTTCTACGGCCGGGAGGTGGTCGAAGAGTCGCTCGGAAGATGCAACATCCTGAAAATAAACGACGAGGAGATCGTCATCCTGTCACGGATGTTCGGACTGCCGACGGACATGACGGAGGCCGGACTGGCCCTGAAGCGGCAATACGCCCTGCAGGAGGTCATCCTGACCTGCGGCACCCGGGGAAGCTACGTCTTCCACGACCGGGGTATCTCGTTCCTCCATACGCCGCAGGTCGAGGTGGCCGACACGGTCGGGGCCGGCGACTCGTTCACGGCGGGATTCTGCGCCTCGCTGCTGCGGGGCTGTCCGATTCCCGAGGCCCATGCCGCAGGCGGTTGTCCGTCTCGGCGAAGGCCTGCTCGACCCCGCGGTGCTGGTAGCCCAGCGCGATCTCGAGATGGAGCACCTGCTCGCCGTTGCAGATGAAGCGGAAAGCCCCCGGCTCGATGATTCCTGCATGAATCGGGCCGACATTGACCTCGTGCAACGACGCTCCGTCCATCGTGTAGAAGGGGTAGTTGTCCATCGTGCTGCGGCGGTCGTAGCGGTCGGCCGGGAAACGCAGCGGCTTGGGCCACGGCATGCCGTCGAAGCGGATGCCGTAGCGCTCGGTGATGTCGCGTTCGAAGGGGTGCAGGGCGGGGTGCACGGCCGTCAGCGAAGGCAGAGCCGCCTCGTCGTAGTACTCCATGGCGTGCGAGGTGACCAGTATGCGGTGTTCCGCGTCGTCGAGCAGGATGCAGATGAAGCGCATCCGGTCGCCGGCCGGGAGGGCGAAGTAGTGGGCCACGTGGTAGCGCGGGTCGGAAAGCCGATCGGAGAGGTCGTCGTAGAAGTCGGCGTAGGCCGCTTCGGGAATCTCCGCGAGCGGAATGGCGGAGGCGGTGTTGTCGGTTATGTACGGATTCATGGATTTCATAGCGAAGCGATTTCGGCGATCAGACGTTCGAGGGCTCCGGGCTGCCAGACCCCCACGACGATGGCGGCGAGCAGCAGTGTCAGGGCCGACCACGAGAGCGTGCGATCGACCTTCGAGGGGTGCAGCTCGTCCTGGTTGGGCTGGTAGCAGAGCCGGATCATGCGCATGCAGAACGAGTAGATGACGATGCAGAGCAGCAGCAGGATGCCGCCGACGAGCCACCATTTGCCCGCGGCGATCACCTCGCGCAGGATCGTGAGCTCCGAGACGAAGAGCGGCGAGGGCGGGAAGGCCATCAGCACGACCATGCCCGCGAGCAGCCCGACGGCTCCCACCCGGTTGATGTGTATGTAGTCGCCGATGCGGTTGATGCGGTAGCCATTGTAGACCTGCCGGACGACGGCCATCTGCAGGAAGAGGCTGCTCTTGACCAGCGTGTGGCAGACGACGTGGAAGACGGCGGCCCAGACCCCCACGCCTCCGATGCCGAGCCCGATGGCGGCGATTCCCATGTTCTCGACCGTGGAGTAGGAGAGGAAGCGCTTGTAATTGTTCGTGCGGCGCAGGAAGAGTGCGCCGATGACGAGCGACAGGATGCCCACGACCAGCAGCACGGAGCGTACCCAGGGGAAGACTTCGGTGGCGGCGAGGACCTTGTAGACGCGCAGGATGGCGAGGAATCCCGCATTGACCAGCCCCGTGGAGATGAGCGCCGAGGCGGGCGACGGGGCGGCGAAGTTGGCGTCGATGCCCACGGTGTAGAGCGGGAAGAGTTCGACCTTGCAGCTGTATCCGCAGAGGATGAGCAGGAAGGCCGTCTTCAGGTAGAGGGCGTTGCCGCCGGCTGCGGCTGCGGTGACGGCTTCGTAGTCGAGCGATTCGCACTGGGTCGCCGCGGCCAGCAGCAGGATGCCTAGGTAGGCCATGGCGATGCCCGTCGAGCAGACGAAGACATACTTCCAGGCCGCCTCGAGTGTCTGTGCCGTGCGGCGGTGGTAGATGATGCCTGCCGAGCAGAGGGTCGTGGCCTCGAGGAAGATCCATGTCACGGCGAGGTTCGAGGCGAAGTAGACCCCGGCGATGGCCGTTGTCAGGAGCATGACCAGTGCGAAATAGCTCCGCATCTGGCCCAGGTCGCTGCCGCGCAGGTAGGCCTCCGAGTGGGCGAAGGCGTAGATCGATACGACGGTGAGCAGCACGAAGAAGAGCGTGCCGGCGGCGTCGAAGCGGAAGGCTCCGAGCGAGGAGGTGTCGTAGCCCCCTCCGAGGGTGATCCAGAGGGCGAAGGCCGCCTGGACGGCGTAGAACGCCACGCCCGCCAGGTGGATCTGCCGTTCGTTGCGGGCGGCGAATGCCGAGGCGCCCGTCAGAATGCTTGCGATGAGGTAGTAGAGCATGGTGTCAGTCCTTTACATTGGTGAGCGAATCGGCGTCGCCGGCGTGGATCTTGCCGTCGATCTTCGTCAGGAAGATGCCCAGCATGAGCACCGAGATGAGGATGTCGAGCAGGATGGCGAAGTTGATGAGCAGCGGCATCTCGACGCCGATGGCCGTCGAGAAGAGGAAGACGCCGTTCTCGATGGTCAGGAACCCGACCATGTGCGAGAAGATGCGCTGGCGCAGCGTGATGAGGATCAGTCCGCTGAGCAGTGCATAGAGCGCTACGCCGAAGAAGATGAGGTCGATCGTCGAGTCGGCGATGTAGTAGGTGAGCGAGGCGCTGACGACCAGAGCCGTGAGCGAGAGCAGCAGCGAGCCCGACTGCGAGGAGCCCGAGCGGGTCACGCGGTTGATCTTCGTGCGGCGGATCACGGCAAAGAGCAGCGCCGGGACCAGGATGCCCTTGAAGAGCAGCGTCTCGATGGCGATGAAGGCCAGTTCGGCGGGGTTGATGGCGTGGAGCCGGACCAGGGCGATGGCGAAGAGCAGCCACCCCTGCAACCCGATGAGCGAGGCGAAGTTGCGGAAACGCTCGGTGATCGAGAGGTAGACGAGCGTCACGACATAGAGGATGACGAGCGGAAGGATCATTGTACGACGATGTTCAGGCGCAGCAGGTAGGCCGTGAAGTAGACCAGGGCGGCCAATGCTGCGACGGTGAGGATAAAGGTGGTGTTGCGTGCGAGTTTGTTGCGGGCCTGGGTCGATTCGACCACGCCGACCGAGAGCCCCGTGAGGAGCACGGCCAGCGGTGCGGCGATCCACCAGCGGGGGCAGAAGGCCGCGGCGACCGCATCGGCGGCCAGCAGCGAGAAGGCGGCGGTCTTGAGCCATGTGCCCATCTTGATGAAGGCCAGATCGACGCCGCAGTAGTCCAGACACATCACCTCGTGGATCATCGTCAGTTCGAGGTGCGTGCGGGGGTCATCGACCGGTATGCGGCCGCTCTCGGTGAAGACGATCTTCGTCAGGATGTAGGCCACGAGCAGCAGGACGACGATCAGCTGGGTGTCCTCCCCGATCTCGGTCGAGAAGATCGATGCGAAGGAGGTGAAGCCCGAGATGAGGGCGAGGGTGCCGAAGACGAGCATCAGCGCCGGTTCGACCAGGGCGCCGTAGAGCGCCTCGCGGCTGGCGCCCATCCCTTCGAACGAGCTGCCGGTGTCCATGGCGGCGAGGATGATCGCCAGACGTCCGAGTGCCAGCAGGTAGGCGAAGGTCACCAGGTCGCCGTCGAACGAGAGCACGGGCTGCAGGTTGCCCACGGGGATGAAGAGCGCGGCGACGAGGGCCGAGCCGAGCGACACGGAGGGCGCAATGCGGAAGAGCGCTGAGGTGGTCGTCGAGTAGACGGCACCCTTGCGGAGCAGCAGCGCGACGTCGTAGAGGTGCTGTGCGAAGCGGATGCCTTTGCGCCCCGCCAGGCGGGCGCGCGTGCGGTTGATCAGCCCCGGGATCGCGAGGGCCGTCAGCAGCAGGAGCAGGGTATTGAGTGCCTCCATGGGTTTACAGGAGATTGAGGATCGAGAGGATGAATATCAGGGCGAGGAACGCCAGCGCGAAGAGGACGTAGTGGTTGATCTTTCCGGTCCTCAACCGCATGACGCGGGCGTTGATGCGGCGCAGCAGCTCGACCCACCACATCGAGAAGAGCCGTCCGATGCGGTCGCGGTGGCCGACGTCGAAGGAGTGCGAGGCGGGGAAGATCTCGCACTTGCCTACGGGCGATCCTTCGCCGCTGTTCTGCGTCAGGGGCGTGGCGATCGACTGCAGCCCCTCGGAGAAGGATTCGCCCGTGTACTGCATGCGGACATTCACCGACGTGAAGCCGCAGCCCCACGTGGGGCCCTGGGCGACCTTCCGTGTGCGGAGGATGCGGCTCCGGAGCCAGACGAGCAGGGCGACGACGAGCAGGAGCAGCCAGGCCGTGCGCCCGACGGTCGTGAGCGAGGGCGAAAGCAGCCACGAGGCGGCATCCACGGGGG
>ERZ779852.1627-NODE-1627-length-20567-cov-3.153959_pt1 | contig 20567 bp, 10 predicted proteins | sample MGYA00511559_ERZ779852 | MGnify/ENA primary metagenome ERZ779852 (study PRJEB29588, sample SAMEA2157977) | human gut metagenome | biome: human gut; feature: human-associated habitat; material: faeces | place: Denmark | collected 2008/2010 ...
GCTTTATGCCTGCTCACGTCATGGACATGGGCACAAGAATTCCAGAAAACCACATCGGGTATTAAAACTACTATTTCCGGAAAACAAACCGATATAGAAATTCAGTGGTTCGGTCCCAATACCCTTCGTGTTTTAAAAACGCCCCAAGGCAAAAGCGTTAAAAAAGAAAGTCTTTCTGTCATTGCCAAACCTCAAAACTCCGGTATTAAAATTACTACTCCCGGAAATGGCTGTATTGTCATGAAAAGCCAAACGCTGACAGTAACTCTTAACACCCAAACAGGTATTATTACTTATGCAAAGCCTAATGGTGACGCATTACTTATTGAACAAGAGAATGTCAAGGCTTTTACTCCTGTTAACGATGCCGGACGCTCCACCTATAGCGTTTATCAAGGCTTCACAACAAGCAAAGAAGAAGGTCTTTACGGACTCGGACAGTTGCAAAATGGGCAAATGATGCAACGTGGCATGACTAAGCATCTGGTCCAAGGCAATGTGGAAGACGTTTCCCCATTTTTCCAATCTACCAAAGGCTACGGAGTGTTCTGGGACAACTACTCAGGTACAACCTACACCGACAACGAGCAGGAAACCTCCTTCTGTTCCGAAGTTGGCGATTGCATAGACTATTACTTTATGTATGGCGGTTCTGCCGATGGAGTTATAGCCGAAGTACGTGCATTGACCGGTGATGTACCGATGATGCCTCTATGGAGTTATGGTTTCATGCAGAGTAAAGAGCGATATAAAAGCCAGGAAGAAACAGTAGGAGTCGTGAAAAAGTATCGCGAGTTGGGGATTCCCCTGGATTGTATCATTCAAGACTGGCAATACTGGGGGCACAATTATCTTTGGAACGCTATGGATTTTCAGAATCCTGCTTTCAGCCGTCCCAAAGATATGATTGACGAAGTACATGCCCTGAATGCCCGTATGATGATTTCCATCTGGTCCTCATTCGGCCCTGCTACCAAGCCTTACAGAGCTTTGGATAAAGAAGGATTACTCTTCGACATCGAAACTTGGCCGCAATCCGGTGTTGACGGTTGGCCGCCCAACTTGGAATATCCTTCCGGAGTACGTGTATATGATGCTTACAGTCCCAAGGCCCGCGATATTTATTGGGAACATCTCAATAAAGGAATCTTCCAACTTGGCATGGACGGTTGGTGGATGGACTCTACTGAACCGGATCACTTCAACCACAAAGAAAGCGATTTCGACCGTCAGACCGGACTAGGCTCCTACCGTAGTGTACGCAATGCCTATCCACTTGTCAGCGTAGGCGGTGTTTCCGATCATCAACGTGCCCTAACACAAGACAAACGTGTCATCATCCTGACCCGCTCCGGTTTCTTAGGGCAGCAACGTTACGGTTCCAATGTTTGGTCTGGTGATGTCCAATCCTCTTGGGATATGTTCCGCAAACAAATAACAGCAGGGCTAAATTTCTCGCTGACCGGTATGCCTCACTGGAACTCAGACCTCGGTGGCTTCTTTGCCGGTTCATACAATACAAGTTGGGGAGACAACAGTGCAACCCGTAATCCGATGTATCAGGAGCTTTATGTCCGCTGGTTGCAATTTGGTGTTTTCTGTCCAATGATGCGCAGTCATGGCGCTGATGTCCCCCGCGAGTTCTATTGGTACGGCAAAGAAGGCGAACCGGTTTACGATGCCTTGGTTGATGCGGTCAAACTACGATACACTCTGCTGCCTTACATCTATTCCACCTCTTGGGATGTAACACATAACCGCTCTACTTTCATGCGTGCACTCTTCATGGATTTCGTGAATGATAAGCAAACATGGAATGTCAATGACGAATACATGTTTGGAAAGGCATTTCTCGTAGCCCCGGTACTTCACGCCCAATACACCCCGGAGGTACAACAAAAGACTTTAGAGGAAAATGAAGGTTGGAACCGCGATTCCAAGAAGTCAGCCAAAACACCTATACTTACTGACTTTACCCATTCCAAGAACATGGAAGTCTATCTGCCTGCCGGTACCCGGTGGTATAACTTCTGGACTAATGAAGCCATAGAAGGCGGACAGAAACTTGTCATTTCCACTACTTTAAACCGTATTCCTCTCTTTGTACGTGCCGGCAGTATCGTTCCATGCGGACCGGATGTTCAGTACACCGGCGAAAAGAAGTGGGATAACCTGACCCTATGTGTATATCCCGGCGAGAACGGCAATTTCACCCTTTATGAGGATGAGGGAGACAATTATAACTATGAAAACGGAGCTTATACCGAAATCCCAATGAATTGGGATAATGCCAGTAGAACTCTTACAATCGGTGCACGAAAAGGAGAATACAATGGTATGCTGCAAAAACGTCAATTCATAGTGAAAGCCATAGACGGCAACAGTAAAACTGTGACTTATACAGGAAAAAAAATAAGGGTTAAGTTGTAATTATCTTACAGTCAATAAACACACTGCCACATGATAGTTTGTATTTTCTATCATGTGGCAGTCATATAAAGCCAGTTTATCCCACAAAATTACTCTGCAACATTTCCCACTACTTTGACTTCCGATAATTTCGGAGCAGTCAATCTTTTCCTATCTATAAATGAAAAACGCACAAAACGCATTTTCAACGACTTTTCAGGAATAATTTCTATTCTCTTTATCTCCCGGGAAGAACAATCATAATTACCAATTACTTGCCACACAGTTTTATCGGCAGAAATTTCAACTTTTAAATTACAATCTATATTTTCTACAAACTCAGCAACTACACTATGCAACTGTAATCCACGCTCAGTATCCAATATCCAATAAGGCGAAAGATCATCATCTGAAGGCAGCCAATAACTGTCTTTATTTCCATCGGCAGCCAAACCTGCTGAATATCCTTCCAATGAACTGGAAGCAAACGTCGGATTATTAACACCATAAGTTTGCAAAGAGTCCTTTCCTACCTTATTCACATATCGTATATATGGACGATTTTCCACTTCTTTACTTTCGCCTTTTTTATAAACAGAACTACCTACAAAGTTCAATGAAATGCGTGCCGGTTCAAGCCCCGGCGAGGAGGCCTCAATCAGCGTGCTACCTGCATAATACGAACGCATTGTTATAGCCGCCTTGCCATCCTGAATACGAATATCACTATCCGGAGCAAATGTTATTGACTTTCCGGTAGGAAATTCTCCCGGCCCTGAAAGTACGCGTAATTCAACAACAGGACAATTGCTCAACTCATGACCATCTGCATCAAGCACAAACACCGTAAGATGTGTATCATCAGTACCATCTATTCGTATGCTGTCAGATTTTGAAGCTGCCAATCGTAAACGTACAGCATTTCCCGCAACCGGCCATTGGGGCGGTACAATCTTCGTATATGCATTGCGATACCAATACCAGGAACGTTTCGGTAAACGGAAATAATCCACAATTCCCATTTTTGCCATATCATTACCAAAAAGACTACCATGATCAAAGCCGCACCAAATGGCCTGTCCACTTCTCCATTTACGTCCTTTCCAGCCTTCATCACGCGCAAGGTCACCCCAACCTGGAGCATACTCCCCCGGACGATCAGAGGTAACACTTCCATATTCTGATACTACCGACGAAACATCAGGTTCCTGAAAGTCGGCAATATTAGCCCCATCACCATTATACCCAGCCACGTCACCAATCAAATCTATACGTTCACTCCCCAACGGACGTTGAGCTCCCCCAACAGCAACTTGACGGGTAGGGTCTAACCGATGTGCCACATCCACCATACGTTTCAACAGCCGTCTTACACCAGGAAGAGATCTGCCATCCGTAAAAAAGGGTTCATTACATAAACTCCATACAAACACCGAAGGATGATTTCTGTGGATACGTATCATCTCTTCCAATTGTTGCAACACATTAGCCTCGAATGCAGCAGTATCAGCAGCAATCACAGGATACGCTCCGGCAGTCCACACACCATCAACTTTGGGACCTGCTGTACCCCAAAAAGGAGCTTCCGACCATAATAACATACCCTCACGATCACAAGCGTCAGAAAAAGCTGGGGAATGAGGATAATGTGAACCGCGAATCATATCAAAACCAGCTTCTTTCATCTGGCATACGTCACGATATGCAGCAGCATCGGTCACAGCATCTCCCCATCCGGCTTGATCCTGATGCACATTAGCTCCTCTAAAGTAATAATGCTGCCCGTTAAGAAAGAATCCTTTGTCCTTAGTCCATTTGAACCAACGGAATCCAAAGACAATTTCTTCCATATCCAACAAATGTTTTCCTGCATAAAGCCTGCTCTCCAAAGTGTAAAGTGACGGGCTATTGGGTGACCAAAGTTCAGGATATTTAATTTCTGGTGTTTTCAAATCATAAACACAAACTTCCCCGGCTTTTATTTTCTTTGTTTCGGAACATTCCGCTACCACACGTCCTAACCTATCTTTCACTAACAATGCCAATGTATAAGCATCTTGTTTCCCATCATCGGTATTTCTCACACAAGCTGTCACCCGTACATCTGATGCTTTTCCTTTGTTCTCCTCCAGCGAAGGAGTGGTTACCACTGTTCCATACCAGTCTAAATGTACCGCATGCTTTTTCACCAAACGTACATTACGGTATATTCCGCCACTAAAAACGTGTTCACCTCCCCGGGGAGCTACCGTAGGACACCATAAATTATTAACCCGTACCGCCACAACATTATCACCCTCTACGGCATATGATGTAAAATCAATGCAAAAACCAGTATATCCCCCCACATGGCTTCCAGCCAGATGCCCATTGACATATACTTCTGCTTGCTGAAATACGCCATCGAATTCTAAAAACAGCCGCTTATCCATATCAGCTTTATCCAACGCAAGGTGCTTTCGATACCAGCCATATCCCACATAAAAATCTTTGGACAAAAAGTAAGGGACACTAAAAGAATGCGGTAGCCCCACTGGATCCCATGATGTATCATCATACAACGGTTGTTCCGCATTCTCATAATCTCCAATTTTATATGTCCATTCTCTATTCAGATTAACGGTTTCCCGTCCCGTAGCAACCTTTTCGTTATCTTTTGCATGGCATACCCCCGATAATAATATGGCAAAAAAGAAAATAACTTTGTTCATATTCATTTGACGGAAATCTTATCTTCTATCTTAAAATAATCAAAATCAGCATATCCTCCCACTTCTTTCGTTGCGTAATTGAACAAAGCAAAGCGATAGCCCATGAAGTGCGGCATGGTATATTGCATCTTCAGGACGTTACCGATAGCTTTCCAATTACTTCCATCCAAGCTATAATAGAAATAGCCTTTATCGGCTTTGTTCCTGAAGTCACACTCCGCTTTGAAATAAACAACCTGCTGGTTCAACGGTACTTTTTCCACCTCTGCGGGAGTTTCATTCTCACCATTCACCATCACAATATATTTCTTGCCATCAGTAACCTTAACACCTACCTGTCCATATTTACGCTGGAAAAGAGACAGTCCCGCAAAGTCTCCCTCTTTCATTCCTGAAACATCCATACTGACCGAACCTGTACAAACAGGACCGATAGTACGTTGCGTCAATATATTCTTAGCTTGTGTAAAAGAAGTCTCCATCCGACCAGTTGTCAACCGCAAATATCCCTTACGGGCAGAAAGAGACCACAACGCATTGTCCGGATTATGATTCCATTGCCATACTAACGGCAAGGCACGCTCTCCTTTCTTCCGGTTGAAATCATCAGAAGCAACAATACCCGGAATGAGTCCGCGGCTATCGGGCAATTCCAACTTAGCAGGAGCACGCCCATTCACACCCAAAACAGGCCATCCATCTTTCCACTCAACCGGAACAAGATAAGGAATACGACCTACCGCACCGCAATCCTCAAACAGATAAGCAAACCAGCGTCCATCCGGTGTATCCACCAGCCCACCTTGTGCAATTCCACGATCCTGAAAAACGACTCGTCCTTCATAAGGTCCAGTTATCTTATCAGCACGATGCACAATCACAGTACGTACTCCGCCACGTGGCCAAGTGATATTAAAAAGATAATACTTCCCGTTTACCTTGAAAAGTTGTGAACCTTCAGCACCCAGCATGATATTATCTCCGGCCGGTGCACTGGCATTCTCTATCAGCACCCTCTCCGTACCCGGCTTTACGCCTGAAAGTTCCGGTTTCAGCTCTGCCAAAAAGAGTTTCCCATTACCATATATCATGTAGATATGCCCGTCCTCATCAAAGAAAAAAGAATGATCATGATAAGCGGGAGAGAATTCCGTACACTTCCAGGGACCTTTTTCAAGATTTTTAGTGGTATAAAAATATGTCTTGCCCGTAGTCTGAGCGAAAGTGGAGAGATAGTACACTCCCTCGTGATAGCGAAGACAACTCGCCCACGACCCACGCCCATAAGTATTTTTCCCGTCATCCAAGTTCATGGTAGGTATATTGGCAAGCGTATCGTAAGCATAATTCACCAATTTCCAATTCACCAAGTCATTTGATTTCATAATAGGAACTCCCGGAGACATATGCATCGTAGTGCTGCTCATGTAATAAGTATCCCCCACACGCAGCATTGACATATCTGGTGCATCAGCATAAATCACAGGATTAGTTGCAGGCTTTTGCGCCGACAGCGGTAATAGTATGCAACAAAACAAGTTACATAAAAGTAAAAGAGTTTTTTGTTTTTTCATATTTGTATTAAACTACATGTAATTATCGTCTTTATATTAATTCTTATTGAAATAGCAATTGTGCGTACTGACGCAACGCCCTGCGCCAAGTCAGCCACTCATGTGCAGTTTCAGGAGATTCATAATAGGTATATTTTATCCCCTGTTTATCCAACATTTGCCTGAAAGCTTTTACAACACCGGGAAAAGGAGCCGGCTCGGAAGTCCCCAAACCCAGAAAGAAAGACTTGAATTGCCTGTTTACCGCTTTCCCATCTTTAAATTTTCCACCTAAAAAAGTATCAGCATCCAAAGATTCCGTACTCGGATAGTTGGATGTACCGCTAAAACCACCATAATAGGCAAAAGCCTCCGGATGATTCATGGCAATGCGCATCGTTTGATTTGCCCCCATTGATAAACCGGCAATAGCCCGGCTCTCACGATTAGGCAATGTACGGAACTTCTCATCAATCATTGGTATGACCTCTTGCATCAGCACTTCCTCAAATACCGTTGTCTGGAAAGGAGTTTGTTCGCTCGGCCTGGTTGCATAACCATTATCCATGACAATCAGCATCGGGACTGCTTTCTTCGCAGCAATCAGATTATCCAATATCAAATTCGCTTTACCCTGACTGCCCCAACCCGTTTCATCCTCAAAGCTGCCATGCTGAAGATAAAGCACCGGATAATGCCTCTTCGTATTGACTTCATATCCAGCTGGTGTATACACGAAACAACGTCTCCACGACTGTGTAATTTTAGAATAATAGTTCAACTCACTCACCAAACCATGAGGTACATCTTTCAAAGCATAAAAATCCTCATCACGTGCCGGAATTTCAATTCCACTCCCCCAACGTCCTGCACCATAAAAATATTCGTACCCGGATCGGGAACAGATGCCCCATCCACATTCAACTGATAATAATGAAACCCCTCTTGCTGACGTTCTGATTCTCCCGTCCAAAACCCTTGCTCATTCTTTATCATGTCATATTTTACACCACCAATATCAAGCTGTACTTTTTTGGCTTCCGGTGCATAAAGTTGGGCACGTACCCTCCCTTCGGAATTAACCTGAGGGTATGCTTTCCCTAATTGGTTTACGCTTGAAGGTCTGAAATCTTCAAGAACTTGTGCATAAGAGAGCGAATTAAGATTCGTCAGTAATGCAAAAGCGCCAAATAATGTGATAATCTTTTTCATTGCCATATTGTGAAACTGGTTTAACAATATTACAAAGAAAAACATCTTTTGCTAATTTCTTTTCCAAAATCTGTTGCAGATTCTTTTGCTTATGTTACATATTTCAGAAAAGCCATTGTTTTAGAAGGTATTCTAAGAAGAAGGCAAGATAGTATCGAATGATCTAAAAATTACCAATAAAAGCCACCATAATATAAAAAGAAAATATATAAATAAAAAAGTGCTGACAAATAAATTGCCAACACAGTCTGCATCGTTATCATGCAAAAAACAGTTTATTGTACATAAATGATTTAAACTAATTTATGCTACATATTTACAAAAAGCATACAAAATTAAGCTGTTTTTTTTGTACTCTTACACTTTCTTCACAGAAAATGCAAGAGTATTAATATAAATGCACAAAACAAACAAGTCTCAAGATAGCAAGAGAGACTGAACATATCTTTAGTCTTTCAAACTACTGCATCATCTCTATCTTCGTTTTATAACGTTAATTTTACAGATGCTATACTATAACCTGATAACATAACATAAGCACTGCCATTTTTTGCCAATGAATTAGCTTCAATCACTTCCATATTTTTATATGCATTCGTCTCAACAGCATGTATCTGTTTTATTCCTGCCAAAGGGAATTCAATCTTCTGGGTGGTATCTGTCATATTCAATAACACTAATGCTATCTCATTACCCGCTGCATTAATATAAGCAGTAACATACACATTTGGACTATCTGCAACTGCTTTAATACGTGTTGTATTCGTAGCATAACGTGCATAATGCGAAAGAATATAACCATTTTTAGCAATCTCGCCTTCTCTTACTGGACTTCTTTCATCATTATCTCCCATCATTCCATAGAAACGTTTCAAGTACCAATATACATAAGCACTACAATAGCCTTCCATACACATATGTATTTCTTTTGCCAAATGAGAAAAACAATATTCCCATGTTCTAAATTGCCATTTTTCCGGATCGTCCTCCTTTTCACCATCATTAAAAAGATGCTCTGTCATCCACCATGTTTTTCCATTCAAACGAGGATAAAGACTGCAAATATATTCATACCGATTTCTTTCATATCCCGGCTTATCAATATTGATAAATCCCTGATAAAGATGCCCCGCTAATATATCTGTATTAGCAAAAGCGTCAACATCATTTAAAATCGGGTCTGTATACTCAGGAGATGTTCCACATGACTCAGGAGACATAAGCCTAACCCCTTCCGCACGTATCTTCCCCCCATATTGCTCTACAAAGGTTACAACTTCTTGAGGAGTCCAAAATGTAAAATCCATATCGGGCTCATTCTGAACGGATATTGCATATAAATCAATGCCATTCTGTTTCATAAAGCGAATGTACCTAATTAAATGATCAGCATAGTCCTCATAGTTTTCAGTTCTTAAGTGCTTCACTTCTTCACCATCTACCATAACTTTATCAGAAAGAGCATCTGTACAGTCCCATGGACATGCAAAAATAATAGCCCCATTATCTTGCGCCATTTTTGCAGCCTCTACATCTGCACTCCAATCGGTCTCATCCGGATAAATCATAAGACGAAGAATAGAATAACCCAAGCCATTAACACCATACATTTTGCTCATCTGCTCCATTGTGATAAGAAATCCCCCACACCAAATTTTAGGATTATACATACCACCAAATCCAACCACCTGCTGGTACCTTTCTGAAGGATCTATCTGGAGAGTGAGTGTTTGAAATGCCACATCTTGCTTAATTAACAAATCAGACTTTTCACCCGTAATTTTATTGGTTATATAAACAGTTTGACTTCTTGGTTCGTGGGTATCATTACCGGTGCATGTAATTTTTAAGCGTGTACTTTGTTCTGTCAACTCCATGCTTCCCCCAGACATAGGAGTTACATTTGCTACAATATCGCCTGAGCCCAAAGATATTTCCCATTCTGTCTGCGACCATTCTACGATAGCTATTACTACTCCACCCGTACTAGATACCTCTATATTATTTTTAAGGAAGAGCGCATAAGCGCTCTCCCCATCACTGTCTGTGATTTTATTGTCATCATCTGAACAACTCCATAAAAATATACTAGTAAAAAAGAGAAATAGTTTTAAAATAAATAATCTCATAAACTAATTTTTCAGACCATCAACTATTCCTACGTACATTCCAGTACGGTTATACTTAGCATCCCAAGGACAAATCAAAGTACTGTTTCCACTCTCAGTCAAACGAGAAATCGAAATACCGTACTGCTTGTCTGCCGGAATTAACTCAAAATATTTTTTGATGATAAATGTATAATATTCACCAGCAATTGCCCTATCTTCAAGTGAGAGTTCAGAACAAGGAATTGCATTACCTTCTTTATTAACCATTGTCATACTGAAATCTGATATACGTATCAATTTACCAGTTACAGCCAACTTGGTAAATAAATTCACAATTGCAGTTTCATTATCCTTTTGAATATCAGCATCTTGAGAATAATTGGCATGAAGTAATATATTATAACCATCGATTTTAGTTATATTATCAGCCTCCCATGATTTAACCAATTCTATAAGTTGTCCGCATTTGTCCACAATGTCCTCAGACTGTTCAATAGTGTTACTAACAAATAGGTCGAGATCTATTTTCGCCGTATCACGAGCCAATGCAACAGCTGTACGTGCATAGCCTTCTTTACCTAAATATTTAGCCCAATCAAAAGTATTTTCATTTATAGTGTTATCAAGAGGTTCTCCCACAATATTCCATGCTTTTACAGTCTCACCACCAGCATCTATCATACCACCAATCCATTTTTCTAATTCTTTAGTGAAAATTTTTGGTTTTTCTTCCTCAGGTACAGGAATAATGATATCAGCAGCTTTCCAATGAAGATTTATGTTGTCAATATAAGCATGCCATTCACCAGAAGCAGAACCAACGGCCAATTCTAATTCAGTAAGGCTTTTCAGTTCATCCGGAATAACAATACCGCCAGTCTCACCAGCCTTTACGAACTTTATATATATAAGGCCACGTCCCCAATCATTATCTGGGCATCCAAAAGCATTAGGACCTTTACCAGAATTAAATTTCTGGCCATTAATTACAACCGTTACACCTTGGCCATATTTACCTTTCCCATTAATCAAATGCATATCAAGAGAAATAGCTGTATAATCAGCTAATGTTCTTCCTTCCGCTAATTTAACATTAAATTTAGGAAAACTTTGATTAGCAGGAGAAGTAGCAGAACCCACATGTAGCACCTTACCGCTCACGCCTTTGGGGTCTTCCTCCACTACAGAGGAACTACCATTAGTCATAGAGTAGGTTGTACCCACATTATCACCTTCGAAATCAATTGTTGTAACACCACCTCCTTCTACTTCATAATTCATAATAATATTATCAAGATAATATTGTGCACCACCAGAGTGTGAACCTACAGCCAATGTAAATTCTGTAAGGTCTTTCAAATTATCAGGTAATTTAAAACCAGGAGCTTGGCTATCATTTAACTTGATAATAGCTCCACGATTCCAAATATTAGGATTACAGCCAAAATTTTGCGCATTTACACCAATATAAAATTCCTGTCCATTAATAAAGACCTTCATTCCTTGCCCATAAATGCCATCATTGTTAACAATACGCATATCAATGACCAAATTTACATAATCACCCAATTTTCGACCTTCCGGTAACTTTACATTAAATACAGGATATGAATTATTTGCTTTGTCATTATCAGTACCTATGTGTAATGTTTTACCAGTCTTCCCATCCGGATCATCTTCTACCACTGCCTGACTGCCATTGGACATAGTATAAACTGCACCAATTTCATCATTTTCAAAGTCACAAATTACAGTTTTACCTTTTTCCGGTACAATCGGAATAATCTCCGGCTGTATCAGTTCATCATAGTAAGCTGCGCGTTGTTCTTGATTAGAACAAAGTGTACCACCATAAAGTGTTACACCTGCTTCTTGAGCAGCATCAGCAACTAATTGCATCCCTCCAAAATCATAAGTGTCATCTTCTTTCACAGAAGTAACAGGTGCAAATGATCCACCTATATCCAAACCATCAAAATTATTCAAAATGGTACTATAAGCAATTTCTTTTGCAACAAAATCTGTTGAAGCCATATTTGCCGTCAGCTTAAACGGTGAGTCAGTTCCACGACTGATATATGATTTCAACAAATCAAAACTGGCCAAATATTCATTAACTGCAACATCCTCAGGCTTTTCCACCTGAAGATTGCAATTGTACTCATCAGTACACGCCATTGCTGTCACCCCAAGCATAGCAAGTCCGATTAGTTTATTATTCAAATATTTCATATTCTCTTAATTTTAAGGTTTATAAAAAGGCTACTTGATTTCAATTTCAAAAGCCGTACCACCTTGTACTCCACGAGTACTCAACACCAATGTATCTTTAGTGGCATACTGCATATTTCTGCCCTTGAAATCAACTGTATAATCCAAATAAATAGCATCGCGGTCTTTACCCCCCAAACTATTCTTTTCCCCGTCTTTCACAAACTTGCCTGTACCTGAAACTGTGAGATCATCAGAAACGCTACCTACTGTACAAGTTCCGTCATCAGCAAAAGACAAACGAACATCATAATTGAAAAGAGTTCCTCCGGCATCTTCAGTAGATAAAGAAAGAATATTATCTTTCAGACTCTTTGTAGTTACATATACACGTTCATCATTCTCTACATATTGTTTGTGACGTACTTTATCATAAGACACCCCATTTATCACAGCTTTATCCACTCCACGACGCAAATACTCCCCATGTTGCGGATTTACATATTTCACTGCATAAAGAATAAAATTCTTTGGTTGCACACTCCAATGTCCATTGTTTGTTAGAACTGGATCTCCCACTGCTGCTTTACCTTCCAAAATGGAATCAGCTCCTTGTACCTCTGTCATTCGCAATGGTATCACATAATTCTGTTCCAATGCTTTCTCATCAGCAAAAAACGCATCGGTAAGATGTACTTCTACTCCTCCCATAATATTCCCTGCAGGTATATTTATCTGTTCAGAAGCCAATGTATAATGAGATGTAGGCATTAAAGTCAACGGAGTTTCCGTTCCTTTGAAATAAAGATTTTCACAAAGTGATTCATCTACTATATAGTCAATAATCACATTATTACGATTAGTGTATCCACCACCCCAAGCTGCGTTTATAGAGACTTTATGCTCATTATCCATTGAATTGTCAACAAACTCGTCTTCTCCCAGCTCAACAGTGCGCAACGCATATTGGTTGGCAAAATATACAGTTTGATAATCAAAATCGGGAAACTCATTGTGTGAACTCTCACAAGCTGTAAAAGTCAGAAGCAATGAAGCCAATCCACAGTATACTAAATTATTTTTCATATTATTCTAAATTCTATATTGAATATGTTCACTAATTTATTTCCATCCTTTGTTTTGAATGAGATTACTATATTTTAGCACCTCCGAATTAGGTATAGGGCAATAATACATATAGTCCTCATAAGAACGTTCTTCTACAGTAATTCTCCTATAACCGTTTCCGTTCCATTCCAAACCATATACCGGCTCATTCAAATCTAATTTCCAACGGCGTACATCCCAAAAACGGAATCCCTCAAAACAGAGTTCCAAACGTCGTTCATTACGAATCAGTTCTCTCATCTTATCCTGATCAGCAGCACATTCTTCCAAATAAGGATCATTTGCACCACCTACACCTGCTCGTTTCCTGATAGCTTTAATAATATCATAGGCAGAATAGTTCCTATCATTTTTTTCTTTTGGCCCCCAAGCTTCATTGGCAGCCTCGGCATATGCAAGAAACATTTCTGTAAAACGGATACGAGGGTCGTAATGTGGTTGTTTAGAAGTCGCAGCCGGATCACAGTTCACATCCATGCGTAAACGCTTTTTCATGTAATACCCTGTACGGGTAGAACGATTTTCTGTAACATTAATACCATCTGCACTTGATGAAATAATATTTATGTTCACACCTTTCTCGCTGATCGTGCTACCATTATAAAGAATGTATTTACTTAAACGAGGATCACGATCTGTGTAAGGAGCATTTACATTATAACTGCCATTCACGTTATCAATAGGATAACCATTAGCCATTGGAAAAGCATCCACTAAATTTTGAGAAGGATTCATATAACCGGTACCATACAAACTCGGTGGGAAATTTTGAGACTCCTGTGTATTGTCACCACTCGTTCGACCTGCTCTCCAAAGGATTTCATCAGGATTAATACCATCTTGCGCCTTATTGACTATAGCAGCAGAATAATACTCTATTCCATCATTAGCTAACTTTCCTCCTTTATAATCAAGTACATCAGCGGCTGCGTTAGCAGCATCAGCCCATGAAGCATCATTAGAAGCATCTTGATATAAAGGACTAGCAGCCAATAGGGCTGTACGCGCCCGAAAAGCCTTAGCTATAAGTCCATTGAATAATTGACGTGCTTTGGCACCCATAACATTATTATACTTGCTAGCATCCATTGTTAGACTTTGAAAATCAACAGGTACTGTAGATGCATCCTCATATTCTAGAGGTAATAAAGTTTCTGCCTGTGCCAAATCACTATAAATTGAACTTAGACAAGCCTGAAAGGAAGCACGCGGCAAGTTAAAATCCGATTGAGATGTCTGATATTCTGTAATAAGTGGCACACCAAGCAATTCACCATTTTCTCCAAAGCCTGCATGTGCACGCATTAAATAGTAATAGAACATGCCACGAAGTCCGTAAGCTTCACCTTTCATACGACGTGCAAATAAACTGTTCATTTCCTCATCATCAGACCATTTTACTTCATCCGCATTCTCCAAAAACAGATTGATATATTGAATTGCATTATAAGAGTTAGTCCACTGACTCAATGGGTTATACGAGGAATTTGTCCAAGCTCCTGTAGCCATCTGCAAGAAAGTATGAGTCATTTGGTTAGTTACAGCATCATCCGTAGCATATTCACTGTTATCATAATATCCTGGAATCAAGCTATATACATTATGCAAGATTCCTCGTGCGTATTCCGGATCATCATACATTTGTTCAGTTCCCTGTTGATTTTCAAGAGCCGGTTCAAACAAGTCGTCACAGCTGGAAAATATCAAGGCACTCGCTATAAAAAGTAATATTTTCTTTTTCATAATCATCTATTTATTTGTCCGTTAAATCAGAATGCAGCCTTGAAACCTGCGTAAAAATTACGGCATTGTGGAAAACCAGTACTCAATTCCAGATGTTTACGTTCTTTTGAAATTGTAAGTAAACTGTTACCACCGCAATATACACTTAGTCCACGCACAAATGATCCTTTGAAAGTCTTTTCTGGAAAATCATAGGTTAATTGCACTTGATTCAAATTGAAATAATTACGTTTATACATCCAAAAAGTAGAAGTCTGATAATTGTTTGCACCATTTGTTGTGGTCAAACGTGGATAAGTAGCTGTTTCTTTTGTTTCCTCTGTCCAACGTCCCCACACAACTTCTGAAAACTTACTTGTTCCACGATTCCAATAATAGGAACTTGTTTTGAAATCTACTGCCCCTGTTTGTCCCGATCCCATAGCAAAGAGTGAGAAATTTTTATACTTCACTGTCAGATTTAATCCAAAGGAGAAAGGAGGAGCTGACCAGCCATTTTTGCCTAGTTCAACCTGGTCTTTACTATCAATCACTTTATCTCCATTAATATCCTTATATTTCAGGTCACCCGGCTTCACTGTACCAAAAGTTTGACGGGCATGTTCATCAATTTCAGTCTGATCTTGAAAGAAACCTTCACATACATAACCATAAGAAACATCAAGTGCACGTCCCTGCCGTCTCTGATAATCTTCATCGTACATTTCATCACGTTTCAAAGCTTCAGAATTAAACACCATACCACTGAAACCAAGTGTTATGTCAAAATCACCAAACTTCTTGTTGGCTGTCAATGCAAAGTCAAAACCAGTACGTCTATCCTCATTGTAGTTAATCCAAGGTAAGAAAGTATTATTCTCGCTCAGCTGGAAATAAGAAGGATAAATTGTAGACGCTCCCTGAGTAAGCAATCCTTTCGTATTCTGCCTGAAATAATTAGCATTTAATCTTATTAAATGATTAAATAAAGTAGCATCAATACCAGCACGAAATTCCTGACGGGTTACGAAACTTAAATCATTATTTTCACCACGCTTAGAAGTTGGAGTCCAGCCACCGGCAGTACCATCATGCCATTGAACCCAATGACCATCCGTCTTAGAGAAATATCCCTTATACATATAATAGTTTTCAATATCAAGATCTTGATGCAAGTTTGCATAAGAAGCCGTCAATTTCAAATCATCCACCCAAGAAACATTCTCTTTAAAGAAATCTTCCCGACTGATTCTCCAGCCTAAAGTAACCGATGGTGAAAAAGCATTGCGATTGCCTTCAGGCAACTTAGCTGAATGAACAACTGCACCACTAAAATCTGCATAATACTTATGATCATAATTATATGCAGCACGCAAGCCCAAATTTACATTACTTGTACGATGATAATCGCTACTTTCATGATTCTCATCCGCAGTACTTTGCATCTGATAGCCCCAGCCTAAAAGGGTAGCCGCTACATTATGGCGTTTAGCAAAAGTTCGATTATAGTCGAACTGCGCACTAAACATCATAGTTTGATCATACATAGACTTGCCTACATATTCATTGGCATCTTTCTTATCATTATTATGCTTTTGTAAAGCAATAATCATATCTTTACCGTTTACATTGGCCCATGTAGGCTCATAAACTGCATAAGTTTCATTGAAAGCTTCCGAATAATAAGAAGTATAGTCCACACTGTAAGCCGTCTTGAAAGATAAACCTTTAAGAACAGAACTTAAATCGGCTGTCAAACTAACATCAAACATAAACATACGAGCTTTCTCTTTAACATAACCTGCTGCCAACAAATCTGCAAATGGATTAGTAAGATCAGCCGAGGTACCACCCAACAAATATTTTCCACCAATTAAATGATTACTATTCGTTATATAATCTTGAATTGAAGAAGAATTTGGATCCATCATATCAATGGGCAGCAAAGGAGCAAACCAGTTAGGACGTAAAGTTGAAGCCGCTCCCCAAAAGTCACCGCGACCATCATATTGATTTGTATAAATTACTGCTGCATTAGTAGTGGCTTTCAACCACGAAGTAAGTTTCATATCCACGTTACCACGTACATTGAAACTCATATCATAGTTATTCTTAGCCTCACCCCATTTCAACAAATCATTATTATAATCCATCCCGAAATTCAAGTAATAGTGAGTGCGTTCGTTACCTCCGGAAACCTCACCAGTCACATCAGCATTATAGTATACCTTTTTCAAATAATCAGAACTATAAAAATCAATATTGGGATAACGATAAGGATTCGTTCCCATAGCGGTATGATAAATAGTAGACGCATCATAACGTTCAGCCAAACCATCATTGCGACAAGCCTCATTATAAAGTGTCATATAGCAATCCGCATCCAAATATTTCGGATAAGATTTCGGAACATTGATGCCGGCATTGGCTCTAACATTTATGCTCATTGGTCCATCCTTACCACGTTTAGTAGTAATAAGTATAACACCTTTAGCAGCACGACTTCCGTAAAGAACTACGGCTGCCGCATCTTTTAGCACCGAAATACTTTCTACTTCAGAAGCGCGTACGTTACTTGCATTACGAGGAACTCCATCTACTAAGACCAAAGCTCCCTGTCCCCAAATATTACCAGTATATCCACCGACCAAGCTCTCCAGCCCCACCAGACTATTGGAACTATTCACCTTTTTCATCAGTTCGGACGTGCTAACTGTAGATATGGCATTCGTCAAATCTTCCTGTGCAACTGTACCGAAAGCTACATTCACCAAGCTGTCCTTCTTTTCTTGCGCTTGTACCCTTGTCGTATTGAATAACGACATGGCAAGCACCGTACAGCCAATATATAGATACTTTCTTTTCATTTTTAACGTCATTATTAGTTAATAGGTAATTACCAACCAGGATTCTGATAAAATCCTTCATAAATATTCACGTCCTTTCGTGGAAGCGGATACCAATAGTGCCTGTCAGTATATTGACGCTCGAACAAGACAACCTCACGTAAGTTTTTTATAGGATTTTCTTCCGGAGCATCATAATTATAATTATTAGGATCGGCACGATCAAACTCTATTTTTGTCTTGAGCGTATATGGACTTTGCGTCAGTAGCATCCAACGACGAAGGTCTATGAAACGGAAGCCCTCAAAAGCCAATTCTACTGCCCGTTCACGACGCACCTCACCCAAAAAGTCAACAGTATTATTCAAGAACTTATCCAGTACAGAAGCCACACCTGCACGTTGACGAACCTTATTAATCGCTTCTACCGCAGTCAATGAATAAGTAGTAGCTTTGCTCTGTGGGGTTCCATAACCTACAGCAGTCGCTTCAGCATACATCAAATAGACATCAGCTAAACGCATTAAATTAAGGATCATGATATTGTTTTCCTTATAACCATCAATGGTATTCATCAATTGCGGACAAAGCTTGCTGTTCATATAGCCTGTAAAGCACCCTTTATTAGGATTCGTTTCTTCACTTTCCCGACCACCAGTGAAAAGTTCCACAGAACCGCCTGCACCACCAGTACTCTTAAACTTCATACCGTCAAACATTATGACTTTGTAAAGACGTGGATCACGATCTTTCCAAGGATAAGTGGGATCATAACCTGATTCCGCATCGGCCTGTGTCATATTTTTAATGGGATATCCATTTTTCATACCAAAGTAATTTACATAATTGGCAGTAGGAAAGTTCTTGATTCCAGAGGACTCAATACTTTGTGGACGAAAATCGTTTATCATATTCCAACGCCACCGAGCACTATAATCAATCAAATTTTCCATGAATATACTTTCTTTTACGCCATTCAATTTCCCATTAGAATTATGAAGCAAAAAGATATCATTATATTCCGAAAAATCAGCTAATTCGTAACGTTTAGTTTTCTCTGTCAGTTGAAGTGCTTCACCTAATGCATCTGCCCCTCGTTTACATAACTCTACATTATACTCTCTTGAACCACCTGACGCCCAATTCATAAGCGGACTACCAGCCCAAAGAAGCGTCTTTCCCTTATAGGCCAATGCCATAATTTTATTAATGCGCATGTTATTCTTTCCAAGAGTAACTTTACCAGCAGTTGTTTCATCCCAATCAACCGGCAATAAAGTTGCTGCATGTTCAAAATCAGATACACACTTCTCTGCACATTCCTGCCAGGAAAGCCGAGGTAAAGTTGGATTGACATCCGGAGAAAGTAGCTCATCAATATAAGGGATTCCACCCCACCACTCCATTAGCATAAAGTGGAACCAAGCACGAAAGAAATAAAGTTGTCCTTCAATAAGTTTACGCTCTTCTTCGGTAGCACTAACCAAATTTTGCAGATTAGCAATACCAAGATTAGCCTTACGAATGGCATACCAAGCATTAGTCCATAAATCCCCTTTATCTCTACGATTTGAAGTTCCGGCTGAGCCTCCACTTCTAGGATAGCCATAATAAGCAGTAGTCCATCCCCAAAAATCTCCATTATCTACATTACGAGTTTGCAAACGAACTTCCTGAGGTTCCCAATATACATCTTCACCATAGTTAAAACAAGTGTGATATTCACTATTCGAAACAACAGGTATACAGTTATAGAGTTCCTCGGTAAATCCCTGAAAATTCATAAAATTCTTATACGGGTCATTTGCCTGATAATCACTTTCGGGCGACTTGTCCAAATAATCGGTACATGAAGTAGTACCTAACAAGCCTACCACAGCAAAAGCTGAAGTTAAAAAGATTTTGTTGATATATTTATTCATAGTCATTGCTCTTATAAAGTTATGTCAATACCAATATTGAAACGACGCACAGTAGGATAAGCACCGTCTGAAGAGCTGAAGCCAGTATTAGACTCACGATCATCAGGCATATTAGTCCACATGTAAAGATTATCACCATTCAAATAGAGTCGTGCAGTGTTCACACCTAGTTTCTTCAACCAATTTCCTTTAAAGGTATAAGAGAGTTCTACATTTTTCAAACGAATATAAGAACCATCATACCAATAACGTGTACCAGAAGCCGCACCATCTACCGTTGTTCCCCAACGTGGAGTAGGTAAAGAAGCTGTACCACCAGGTGTCCAATAATCACCTTCTACATAAGCAACATGAGCAGTGCTTCGGAATGTCGGAAAGTTAACTTCACGCGTCACATTATTCACACCATAGAATTGTGCGAAACAGCTAAATCCTTTCCATTCAAAACCGATAGAAGCATTATATGTATTTTGCGGTGTAGTTGAATACTGATATGGAGCACTGTCATCCTTATCTACTATACCATCGCCATTAAAGTCAATAATATTATAATCACCTGGCAGCTTGTAATTATTACCTGTTGTCCAAGCTGTACTACCAATTACATCATCCCAAGTAGCTAAATTCCCATGATCAATGTAGGAATTTACTTGATCAATAGCATGGCCGGCTCCTTGTTGATAAGCAGGCAACAGAGGAGCATCATCTCTGAACTTGACTTCATTGACGGCATGAGTCATAC